>Ga0315312_1000298_pt1 | contig 69910 bp, 42 predicted proteins | sample TDP7_MG_FD_203629 | JGI IMG/M metagenome (GOLD analysis project Ga0315312, IMG submission 203629) | Freshwater sediment microbial communities from Lake Towuti, South Sulawesi, Indonesia - TDP7 | ecosystem: Environmental > Aquatic > Freshwater > Lake > Sediment | place: Indonesia: South Sulawesi... | reverse complement strand
ACTTTGGGTGTCCGTACTGACCGCCGCGATTATGTTTTTTGCTGGGTTTTCGAAGTATCTTGAGCGGCTTTACTATATCGCTGGAAGGCGGTTTAGACGAATTGGAGGAGTTTCTTTCCAGTTGAGCAATTATTTCTTTAAGCATTGTGTTTTCTTGTTCAAGATGCCTGATACGTTCAAGAAGCATTGCAACTTGTTTTGTAAGTTTTTGGATAATTGTGTCTTTGTCCATGAAGCTTTTATCGGACAAAAACAGAGTTTTACTTCAATTACTCAAAAAACCGTGAACGGTTACAAAATTTCAAAGTTCTCATAGACTGAAAAATCACAAAATTTAAAGATAACCGCCTCTGCGGATAAAATATTTCCTAAAATTATTTATACCAGATTAATGACCTTTGCGTCAAGGAAAATCTCATAACAAATAGGCTATTATGCTTGTTTTTTCAAAAAAATTTTGAAAAAAATTCATAAATTGTTTACTTGTGCTTTTATGCCCCCATGCCGAAAATGTTGCGAAAACAGCCTAAGTCCCGTAGTGAAAGGGTCAATAGAAATTAATTACAGAATTTCTAAAAGAATATTTAAACATCCCCCCGATTTCGAAACAACAAGTCACGTGATAATGGAGACGAAGGGAGTCGAACCCTCATTTCCGCGTTGCGACCGCGGTGTGCTCCCGTTACACCACGTCCCCAATTTTAAAGCCACAGAGGAAACAGAGGACACAGACATTTAAAAATGAAAACAGTGTTAATCAGTGTAAATCCGTGTCTTTTTCATTATTTTCGGTTCTCTCAAAACTGCCACTTCTCATAGCAAAGAATCTCTTCTATCGGCTCACGCTTTGTTTCTTTCTGACTGTCAGCCGGATAACCAAGCGCCATCAGCTCAATTATAGCTATATCGTCTGGAATACCCAATATTGGCCTTACTTTTTCCGGATAAAACGAGCCGATCCAGCACGTTGCCAATCCTAACTCCGTTGCCTGCAGGCATATATGTTCAAGTGCAATAGCCACGTCAATAGGCCCGATGGCCTGGCCACATCGCATCACGTAATCGCTATTGCTACAGGCAGCTATGATAGCACCAGCATTCTCGAAGGCTTCGGGTCTATTAGTAGTCTCGGCAATCCGGCGTTTTATTTCTTTATCTGTTACTACTACAAAACGCCAATCCTGCATATTCTTAGCCGAGGGTGCCAGCCGGGCCGCCTCAAAAATAGTGTCGAGTTTTTCCTGCTCTATTGGTTTATCCTGATAGGACCGGCAGGAATATCTTCTGCGAATAGCTTCGAGTACTATCATAATAAGACCTCAAATTTGTATTGCTGTACTGGCTGGGCAAACAAAAAACCCGCTGCATGAACAATGCCGTGACACGAGTATAAAACATAAACAATATTAACGCAAGGCTTAAAAATCTGTGCTTGTCAGCAATTCTGAAAAAACTCTCACAGAATCTTTGGAGCAATGGTTGTACATTAATCTGGCTTGTAATCTCTCGGCTAATCCGGTATAGTTTAATATATTTAGCCCTTTTTTTGCCCATGTGGGAATTATTTAAAGCTGCTACACAGAAAAACAGCTCAAGAAAGTACCAGCGAGATTTGTTACTTAGAAATGGTCGCCAAGCGATAAAATAAGGAAGAATAAAAATGCTCGGATTGCCAAGGCCAGAAGTAATAGTATTTCTTTCAGCGGTGCTTATACATCTCGCAGCGGCAATAGTTGGCATTCTTCAGCTACTATCTGGCGGCCAGAAATACAAACACTTTCTGTCACCTCTTATTTCGCTGGCGGTGGCACTTGAGGCTGTAATATTGATATTTAGGGCCGTTGAACTAAAGGCAATTCCACTAACAGGGCTGTTCGAGTCAATGATTGTTCTTACTATTGTATTTGGCCTGATATACCTTTTTTTCAGTATTGCTATCGTACAGGTGTGGTTCGGTTCGTTAATGGCATGGGTAATCCTGACGATGATTATTATGGCTGGAATTGTCGCCAGACCTGCTTCCGAGCCTGATGCGTTAGCTGCCACACCATGGGCAATTGCTCACGGTATAACAATGATTCTTGGCGGCGCATCAATAACATTTGCGACGGCGAGCGCTTTTCTTAGCCTGCTCGGCAGAGGCAAGCTCAAGCGAAAAGAAGTTATGCAAGTGCTTGGCAAAGTGCCCAACATTGAAAGGCTTGAACGCATGAACCTGATTGGAGTAAGGGTCGGTTTTGTGCTGCTGACAATCGGACTATTAAGCGGATTTGGACTTGCTTCGATGCTGGGGACAGGGGTCGTCGCATGGCTGGCTGACGTAAAAGTTGTCAGCATTATCGTCGCCTGGATTCTGCTGGGCATTATATTGGTATCAAACCGCATGCTTTTACTCAAGGGCAAAATGAGAGCATACTTGACGGCAGCAGCCTTTGTGTTGGTTCTATTTGCGATTTTAGGAGTAACTATTTTAGGCGCGACTCAACATGATTTTACGCGTTAGCTACTATTGTTTGGACCAGCGATGAGCTGGATTCGGAAATGAAGATTATAGTTTTAGGACTTAATCACAAGAGTGCTCCGATAGATATTCGCGAGAAATTGGCGTTTGACGCTGCGGACACAATCAGAGCATTAAGACAGCTTAAAGACAGATTTCGCGAAGCCGAGTTCGTGCTGCTGTCAACGTGCAATCGTGTTGAAATATATAGTGCTTACGAAGGTATGGAAGGAGCTGTCGCCGAGACCATAGCTAAATTCTTATCGGAGTTTCACGATGTTGCGCTGGAGGACTTTCAAGATTTTCTATATGTTCTCGATGATGAGGATGCAGTTAAACATCTGTTGACAGTTGCATCGAGTTTGGACAGCATGGTAGTGGGCGAGGCACAAATAATCGGGCAGGTTAAAGAAAGTTACAAGCTTGCCTGTACCGCAAAGAGCACGGGAAAGGTCTTAAATCGCCTGTTTCACTGTGCTTTTGCTACCAGCAAGACGGTGCATACAAATACCTCGATATCGAGCGGGCGAGTCAGCATCGCCGGTATTGCGGTCGAGCTGGCCATGCAACTTTTTGCCGACATCTCAGCAGCCAAAGTCGTTGTGATTGGGGCCGGCGAAATGGGTGAGCTGCTCGTGCGGCATCTTCTCCATGTTGGATGCAAGAGCATAACGGTCGTTAACAGGTCGTATGAGCACGGTCTGAATGTTGCCAGGCGCTATGGCGTTAAGGCCCGACGATGGGAGGAACTTACTGGGCAACTTATCGGCGCTAATGTCGCAATAGCCTCAGCGGCAACACAAGATTATCTTTTCAAGAAAGGCTCATTGAAGAAAATAATGGACAATCGGCGGGACAGGGCACTGCTGATTATCGACATTGCGGTACCGCGAAACTTTGAACCTGCGGTAAACGAAATAGAAAACGTGTACCTTTACAGCATTGATGAACTCTCCGAGGCAGCCGAGCAGAATCGCAAGGCCCGCGAAGAAGATATCACCAAAGGCATGCAGATAATCTATGAAAATGTCAACGAATTTATGGATTGGTTCAAGGTTAAAGACATAGGTCCTCTGGTAGGTCAGATTAGAGAGAAATTCGCCGAAATCGGTCAGAGTGAACTGAAGCGGTTTTTTGTTGGAGCCAGACAAGAAGCTTCATGTAAAGAAGTGATGGAGGCGATGGTGGACCGCATTGTTAACAAGCTGCTGCACTGCGTAATCAGGAATGTCAACGTTGTAGCTAAGAAGCACGGCCCGGCAGAAGCCGCGAAGTTGGCTGACAGTATCGTACGGCAGGCTGAAAAGATAACAGCCGAACTGGACAATGAGGAAAACGTCCAATAATTAGGTTGATTTTGCAATCATCATTGCTATGGGAGTTTGAAAGAGAGTGGATTTTTATTCTTGCGATTCTTGTGCTCTGGACCTCGCATGTCATTTGACGTCAGACCTTGTCCCCAAAATAGTGGAGTTTGCCTCAAATCTTATTGCAATATCAGCCTGTTTTATGTAGAGTAGGTGGAAATTTTTCAGAATGTATTCTTTTATTGATTGAGATTTCTCCTATGTTTAATATCCCTAACTACAGCCGAAGAATTAGACGATATAGTCAGGCACTACAAGCATATTAGCCAAGGTTGTAAAGGGAAAAGAGATGCAATATTGTCGTTTTTGAGTAAATCTTTAGCCCGAAGGAAGTAGGGCGATTAGCTCAGTTGGCCAGAGCGCCTGCCTTACACGCAGGAGGTCACAGGTTCAAGTCCTGTATCGCCCATTTCTGTAAGTGATAAATCTATAGGTACTTGCCCTTCGCTAATCATCTATTTTACTCTCTTCTTTCAGTAGTTAATGACGAATTGTTAATAACTCAGGGTCGGTTCTTGTTTATGATATCTATCGTGTGAAGAAGCAAATGACTTCCTGTGACAGTATGTCACACAGGACTTGCAGTTGTTCATCGTGGGTTTCATACACCCTGACAGCATCTACATACTTGCTACTATCCGGTAGGAATTCAGTCAGCAAGTTGGGCATTTGCAAAAACCAATTCTGATTAAATATTGCGTCCTGTTTCTCGGGGAAAATAGCTACATAAAAAATATCGGTTTCAACCAGGTCCTGGAAAAAGTGGGTTCCAAAGGAAAGCTCTGGCATTAAATTGCCTCCCTCGTAAGCGACCTCCACCAACACGGCGACCTTGTTAATTTCAGCGAAACTGACAGGAACACCGAGACTCGGCGTTGTTGTTCCCCATCTGCCAGGCCCAAGCAGTATCGTTGGTGTAGTTTCTCTGTCAGATATCTGCCTATTTAATTTACCTACCAGTCTGGCGATGTCATATTTCTGAGAGAGAGGCATCTGCACATAGCTCGCGGGGTCAACATAGATGATTCTTCTTATCGGTTGAGAGATACTGCCGCCCATGGTATATCCATGAGATTTGAACAAAATTTTTTCTGATTCGATTTTCTCAGGTATCGTTACTTTAGCCGTGAGCCCTTTTGTCTGTAACGGTCGACATTGAACGAGGTTAATCTTCAGTCCATCGTTCTTTGTAAAGTTAGCAGTAAATTCTATATCAACAGGGTATTGATAGTGACTGTCCAGAATCTTAAGCATTTTTTGCATGGTCTGCGTGAAGTCAGTCTCGGACAGAAGTTTTTCGAATGTCAGTATCCAGATGCGCTTGCTTCTTATGCCGAGTTCTTTTATCCTTCGCTCAGCGTGACGGTCCGGACTTGCCAGCAGGTCTAATTTCATATCGACTTTTTCGAGTAGATTAGGTAGTTTAATGGTCCTTAGCATATTTTCTTCTATATCGAGCAAGTCAACGTTATGTTGTGAGAATTTCGCAGCATCTTCAATTTCGGAATATGGGCGTAACAATGGTTGGTCTAAGGCGATTATTTGAGGATAGTCATCTTCCACGCGTTCTACTGCCCTTGTGCCCAGGCCCAAAACCAGCCGCAACATACCGGCTTTCGGGTCGAGGCCGGGCTTCCAGACAAAAGTATTGTAAGAGACACCGACTCCTGCGAGGTCTGGGAAAAAGTAATGGTTTTGATACGAACCTGATACTCGCTGAACAAGTAAAGCCATTTGCTCGTCATGTTGATCGAGGCCTCTTTGCAAGCGATATGTAAGGGCGTTTTCGTCCATAGTGCTTGCATAAGTCCTTCGAACAGCGTTCTCGAATTCAGCATAACGTTGTTGCGGGTCGCCCTGATTGACAAGAAATATACTTTCGTATTTACCAGCAAAGGCGTTTCCAAAGGAATCTTCCAGCAGACTGCTGGAGCGTACAATGATTGGAGACTGGCCAAAATACTCTATTATCTCTTGGAAACGCTCACGTATTTCGTCAGGGAACTTTCCGCGAAGCAGATTTTCCTTCATTTCAGGCGCGATTTTGAAGTAACCGTCCTTGGTTTTTTGCCTCATAAATAACTTCCACCAGCCGTTTTCAACTATGTAACTATAAAAAACGTCTGAGCCTATATAGAATGAGTCGTGAACTTCCAATCGTTGGTCCCAATCAAGAGAGGTGTCCTTCGACAGGATTTTCCGAGCCAGGAGCATACCTGCGGCTTTGCCGCCGATGAAACCGCTTCCAATCAGTCTATTTTTGATATTTATCAAATCTTCCAGAGAAAAATTTTCTTCTGCAAGTTTTGAAATTCTTTTCTCGCGGCCGATCATTATTCTACAAAGTTTTTTTATGGTTTCTTTGACTTTTTTAGAATCTTGGAGTGCCGACTGCATCGACTGCAAACTTTCCGCTTTCATAAAAAGCCTGTCCCAATAATCTAACGCTCTTGCAGAACCTTTCAGGCCCTTATCTGCGAACTGTGAGAATAGTTTAGCGGCGTCCATGCTGCTTATAATGGGAGAAAAAATTTCTCCTTGCTGCAAATGTGGGAGAAACATTGTTGGAGAGTAACGACGCCACACTTTTAAAGGATGAACGTAGAAGTTTTCTTCAAAATTATAGACATCCAATAGTAACTGTGTAGTTTCGCGAATTCGAGCTATGGTTTTGAATGAATGGTTACTTCGCAACAGTGCAAAGTAGGCGATGGTCTCCAGCTCGAAGAGGTAAGGACATGTAATCATAAAGAAGTCACCTACCATCAGGTCCGTTGCCCAGGCACTAAGTAAATCTGATAGACAATCAAATACATAATAGGTCTCCATGCCCTCCTGTGTAATTATCGCGTGGACTTGCGTCGAAAAGCTCTCAAAACCACTGCCGGCGTCGAGGTTATAAATCGTGATATGAGAATCTGGTTGGACAAGAGGTGCGTGGTCCGCAAATCTCATATAAATAACTTTTCTGCCATCTCTTAAACCCCTCATGACAAAGGGACTAACAAATCGTTTATAGTCCTCTATGCTGTCGACCTGCCAGACAACGTTATCTCCTTTGTTAAGCCCGGAGAGAATTTTATCCAGACCTTCAAGGCCGGTACTTGCCCACGCCACCATAAATCAACCTCTCTTTGTGCGGTATCTTCTGTAATCGACCCCCAGGTCCTTGACTTTATATGTTATAATCCGAGCGGTAGAGCCCAAATCTCGCGCTGCTGCAGCAAGACTGCCGTTGCACCGTTTCAGTGCATCGACGATTATATCGCGTTCAAACAGGTTGACCCTCTCCTTTAGTGAGCCTGTGCCGATAGTATCTGAGGCATCGGAAGTTTGCAGCGTCGGCGGTAAATGATGAGCACGTATGACACCTTCGCTGCTCAACAGCACAGCCCTCTCAATGCAGTTCTCAAGTTCTCGCACGTTGCCCGGCCAATGATATGCCACCATCATGTTAATTGCAGGCGTACTTATGCGTCTAACATCTTTGCCCATTTTCTTTGAATATTTTTCAACGAAACAATCGGCTAATAGAAGTATATCATCTCTACGCTCACGCAACGGCGGCAGGATAATAGGAAATACGTTTACTCGGTAGTAGAGGTCTTGTCGAAAAATACGCTGCTCGACAGCTTTTTCCAAATCGCGATTTGTGGCAGCTATAATTCGGGCATCGGTCGTTAAGGTACGGTTACTGCCTACACGCTCGAACTGGCGTTCCTGAAGAACTCTAAGAAGCTTTACTTGTGTAGCTGCCGCAAAATCCCCTATCTCGTCCAGAAACAATGTCCCGCCGTCTGCTTCTTCAAGCCGACCCTTACGGCTTTGGATGGCACCGGTAAAGGCGCCTTTTTCATGGCCGAACAGTTCACTTTCCAGAAGATTCTCATTTAACGCAGCGCAGTTGACCTTGATGAAAGACCCTTTTGCTCTCCGGCTGGAATAATGTATCGCATGTGCAACTAATTCCTTTCCAGTACCTGACTCACCGCGAATGAGAACTGTTGTGTCACTGCCGGCAACTTGGTGAATTTGTCTATAAACATCGCGCATAGCGCTGGAATTGCCGATGATATTTTCCGGCCGAAACCTGTCTTCCAGCTCATAACGTAATCGCAGATTTTCATCCTCAAGTTCTTGACGGCGTAGAGCCTCTTCTCTTCTGGTTCTCGCATCATTGGCAATCATACTTGCCACGATACTCAGCATTCGCATGTCCTCCTCGAGGGACACGGCCTGGTCGTATTCCCGGTCAACCGAAATCGTGCCGATAACTTCCTGGCCAATCGAAATAGGGACGCAAATGAAACTAATCTCTTCCTTCGTAACATTCCATCGCTCGAACCTGTTAAGAAATAGTGGCTCTTCCGATACCTTCGGAACAATCATGGCCTTACCAGTCTGCATTACTCTGCCCGTTACGCCTTCACCCATTCGATAACGAACCGTACGGCTGCGTTGCTCTGGAAAGCTGTGCGCAACTTCAATCCTGATTTCGTCGCCGTCCGGTGCCAGAAGTGTTACAGTGCCCCTGTTCAGTCCAAGCTCCTTCTCAAGTACGTCCACAATCTCAGCAAGAGCTTGCTTTCGTTGTGTGCCGGAGGTGAGAATTTGGCTGATTTTATACAGAATTTCAAGTTCGCGCACATGGCGAGTTGCCTGTGCTATCGGATTTTGCAGATTTAATCTACTTTTGGCCATAACTCGTAACTCCTTGTCTTGAAAAACAACTATTATATACGACAACAATACAACAAAAGCAAATAAGTATTACAAATATGTAGTATAAGACAAAATTGATAAATTAAACATTTGATGATAAGTCATTTAATAAGAAGATGTTATAACATATAATAAAAAGCTATCTCTGCCGAAGAGCTTTTATACAAATTTGTCAGCGTTTTGATAAATGCAACATAATTGTCGTGATTGATTTTGCTGGTATTTTGCGCAATTTATCACTTATCTTCAATTGAAATAAACACTTATGCTCCCTCCTTAAATAAAGATTCATATTGGCACGCTGATTGCAATTTACTAAAGGTTAATCCATAAAGCTATGCAGTGGACTTTGTTATTGGGTATTAGTTTATCAAAACACTTTTGATAAGATTTGTCATGAGTGGCAATAGAAAGTCAAAAAATATAGATTTGGCCGAGTGCATCCGCATTCGGACGGGCGAAAGAGGTAAAAAGGCGATTGGTTAAAGGTTGCCACATGAAAGTAAGTTAAAATTTTTGAAAGGAACAGACTAATGACACCTAAGGAATTCTTTGAATTTGCTGAAAAGAATAATGCTAAAATGGTTGATTTGAAATTTACTGACCTACTGGGCACGTGGCAGCACTGCTCTTGCCCGCTGGAGAGCTGGGATGAAAAGATATTTGAAGAAGGTCTGGGTTTCGATGGTTCATCAATTCGTGGCTGGCAGGGAATCCATGTGTCGGATATGCTGGCAGTGCCGGACCCAGATACAGCCGTGCTCGACCCGTTTTTCAAGGAGCCTACTGTCAGCGTTATAGCCGATATAGTCGACCCTGTAACTAAAGAAAATTACACGCGTGACCCACGATACGTTGCGAGAAAGGGTGCTGCTTACCTGAAAAAAACTGGAATCGCAGATACTTGTTATATAGGTCCTGAGCCGGAGTTCTTCATCTTCGACGAGGTTCGGTACGAGCAGAATCAGCACACGGGAATGTATCAGATTGATTCGGTTGAGGGTGCCTGGAACACCGCACGCTTTGAAGAGCCCAATCTGGGATATAAACCAAGTTTCAAAGGCGGCTACTTCCCGGTAAGCCCGACCGACACCTATCATGACCTGCGGGGAGAGATGGTTTACGAAATGAAGAAGGTTGGGATTATCGTCGAGGCGCACCATCACGAGGTTGCTACGGCAGGCCAGGCGGAGATTGATATGCAGTTCCAGGACCTGGTCAAGATGGGCGACCAGTATATGTGGTATAAATACATCATCAAGAACGTCGCCAAGAAGCACGGCAAGACTGTAACACTTATGGCCAAGCCGATATTCCAGGACAACGGCAGCGGGATGCACACACATTTCTCACTCTGGAAGGGCGGCAAGCCGTTGTTCGCTGGCAATGGTTATGCAGGCTTGAGCGATATTGGATTGTATGCGTGCGGCGGGCTTTTGAAGCACGCCCCGGCGATTTTGGCATTTGCCGCGCCGACAACGAACTCATATCGGCGCCTTGTGCCGGGTTTTGAGGCGCCCGTGAATCTGGTAATGAGTGCGAGGAATCGCTCTGCAGGCGTGCGAATACCGATGTACTCGACGAATCCGAAGGCCAAACGTCTTGAGTTCCGTCCTCCCGACCCGACTGCCAACGGCTACCTGGCCTGGACGGCGATGTTGATGGCGGCAATCGACGGTATCAAAAACAAAATCGACCCAGGCGAACCACTGGACAGAGACATCTACGAGATGACGCCCGAAGAGCTGGCAAAATATCCAAAAACACCCGCCTCATTAGATGAGGCGATTTATGCTCTTGAAAAGAACCACGATTTCCTGATGGCAGCAGATGTGTTCACCGATGATGTTATCGAGGCCTGGATTAAATGGAAGCGCGAGAAGGAGCTTGACGAGATGGCATTGAGGCCGCACCCATACGAGTTCCATCTATATTACGACAGTTGACAATTATATTTTCAGAGCGAGTTCTGGTTTCTGAACTCTATTTATTGTTGTAACACATATTACTTTGAGTCGCAATGGTGAAAGAATTGAAAAACCAAGGTCTGTACGAAAGCAGGTATGAGCACGATGGCTGCGGCATCGGTGCAGTTGTGAATATCTCTGGCCAGAAAGACCACGCAATCATTGAGTATGGCAAGCAGATATTGGTGAATCTGCATCATCGTGGAGCAGCAGGGGCTGATGAGACTACAGGTGACGGTGCCGGGATTTTATTTCAGATTCCGCACGAGTTTTTCTGTATCGAATCCGAGAAAATTGGCATCAGTTTACCTGAACCGACACAATACGGTGTGGGCATTGTTTTTGGCGCGAAGGACGCCGAGCTGCGGCAGAAATGCGATCAAATCTTGGAGTCTGCGGTTAAGTATTACGGGATGACAGTACTTGGATGGCGAGATGTGCCAACGGACATCGGCTGCCTCGGCCAAATAGCATTGTCTGCCGAGCCCTCGATAAAACAGATATTTTTGGATGGCGCCGGTCTTGAAGGTGAATTGCTGGAGAGACATTTGTACCTCGCACGCAAGCGGTCGGAACGGCTGGTTAGAGAACAGTTCGGCGAACGGGGTGAGGACTTTTACATAACCTCGCTTTCTTCCAGGACAATATGCTACAAAGGAATGTTCATGGCCTGGCAGTTGTTTGCCTATTATCCTGACCTTGCGGATAAGCGCGTTAAGTCAGCTCTTGCAATTGTCCATCAGCGTTACAGCACCAATACGTTTCCAAATTGGCGCCTTGCTCAGCCGTTTCGGTGCATAGCCCACAATGGCGAGATAAATACGCTCAGCGGCAACCGCAGCCGCATGAACGCTCGCGAAACGAATATGGCCAGCGACCTTTTCGGCGATGATATTAGCGATTTATTTCCTGTCCTGACGCCCCAGATGAGTGACTCTGCTTGTTTTGACAGCACGCTTGAGCTTCTCGTTCGCTCCGGTCGAAGCATGCCTCATGCAATGATGATGATGATACCGGAGGCCTTCGGGCCAAAGTATCATATTAGCACAGATAAGCGCGCCTTCTACGAATATCATGCGTCGATAATGGAGCCGTGGGACGGCCCGGCTGCAATGGTATTTACCGATGGCCGACTCATTGGCGGGACACTGGACCGCAATGGTTTGAGACCCTGCCGTCATCTGGTAACTACAGATGGGCTGGCCATTGTTGCCAGTGAGGCTGGAGTGGTGGAATTTCCACCAGAAAAGATATTGAGAAAAGGACGTCTGCAGCCAGGCCATATGTTTCTTGTTGATACGGTCGAGGGACGAATAATCACCGACAGCGAGGTAAAGAGCAAGGTCGCACGGCAAAAGCCTTATCGCAGATGGCTCGATGAAAACAGAATCGAGCTGCGCGGTCTATTTGATGCCCCAAAAATTATTAAGAGCGACTCTAAGACCCTGACCCAGCGAATGCAGGCATTCGGGTACACGCGTGAAGAGCTTGCGATGATTTTGATGCCGATGGCCGTCAATGGTCAGGAGCCGGTAGGGTCAATGGGAAACGATACGCCGCTGGCAGTTTTGTCTGACCGTCCGAAACTGCTTTTCAATTACTTCAAACAGCTTTTTGCGCAGGTGACAAATCCGGCAATTGACCCGCTCCGGGAAGGGCTGGTTATGAGTCTGATGATGTTCATCGGCAAAAAGCGAAACATCCTGGAAGAGAGCCCACAACATTGCAGGCAGCTTAAGCTGCCGCATCCAATTTTGGCGAATGAAGATATCGAACGACTTCGGACGGTTCAACGTGATGACTTTAAGGTTGTTACTGTTCCGGCTGTCTTTGATGCAAATACCTCTAATGCTGCTGACAGTCTTCGTCGTGGACTAAATCTATTAGTTGAGAACTCTGTAAATGCTATCAGAGATGCGGCCTCTTTCATTATTATCAGCGACCGGGACGTTTCTGATGTAAAAGCGCCGATTCCATCGTTGCTGGCTACAGCGGCAGTTCATCAAGGCCTGCTCAACCGAGGTATCCGCTCCGAAGCGGCTCTAATCGTTGAAAGTGGCGAGCCGAGAGAGGTTATGCACTTTTGCCTCCTATGTGGCTACGGTGCTAATGCTATTAATCCATATCTTGTATTTGAGTTGCTTGATGAATTGCATCGTCAAGGCGAGCTGCCGGAAACGACCGAGCCAATTCAAGCAGCAGACAATTATATTGCAGCGATTAAAAAAGGTATCTTAAAGACAATGAGCAAGATGGGCATCTCAACCCTTCGCAGCTACGTATGTGCTCAGCTATTTGAGGCTATTGGCCTTAACCGCTCTTTTGTCGATAAATACTTTACCGATACAAGCTCGAGAATCGAAGGGATCGGCCTCGAGGAAATTGCACACGAGGCGATTGCTCGTCATAGATTTGCATTCCAGCAGCGCCCCACAGGGGCGCTTGAGCTGGATTTTGGAGGCGAATATCATTTCAGGTGCGAAGGTGAGCAGCATCTCTGGAACCCAACGACTGTTTCGCGACTGCAACATGCGGTCAAATACAATGATGCAAAAGTTTATGCTGATTACGCCAAAGCGGTAAATGAGCAGTCACGAAAGCTTTGTACGCTGCGAGGTCTATTTGAGTTTATTCCAGGCCGGACGATAGATATTGATGAAGTAGAGCCAGCGTGCGAAATCGTCAAGAGATTCTGCACAGGCGCGATGAGTCATGGCTCAATCAGCAAAGAAGCACACGAGTGTATTGCCATAGCGACCAATCGCATCGGTGCAATGAGCAATACCGGCGAAGGCGGTGAAGACCCGGCTCGCTATAAACCGGAGCGGAACGGCGATTCAAAGAATTGTGCTATTAAACAGGTGGCAAGCGGAAGATTTGGTGTTACCCTCGATTATCTTACCCATGCCAAGGAGCTGCAGATTAAGATAGCCCAGGGGGCCAAGCCGGGCGAAGGCGGCCAATTACCTGGACACAAAGTAACCGATGAAATCGCCAGGCTGCGGTACTCGACTCCGGGTGTAACGCTTATCTCGCCGCCGCCTCATCATGACATATATTCTATCGAGGATTTGGCACAGCTTATATATGACCTTAAGTGCAGCAATCCGGGCGTTAAGGTCTCGGTCAAACTGGTCGCCGAAGTCGGCGTTGGCACGATTGCTGCCGGTGTGGCCAAAGGTAATGCCGACGAGGTCCTTATCAGCGGCCACGATGGTGGTACGGGAGCAAGTCCGCTTTCTTCAATTAAGCATGCCGGATGTCCCTGGGAGCTTGGTTTGGCTGAGACCCAGCAAGTGCTCGTAATGAATGGTCTGCGTGACCGGATAAAGGTTCAGGTCGATGGTCAGTTGAAAACTGGCAGAGATGTGGTCGTGGCAGCGCTTTTGGGGGCCGAGCGGTTCGGCTTTGGCACAGCAGCCCTTGTAACATTAGGCTGCACTCTGCTTCGCAAATGTCACGAAGGGGCCTGCCCATTCGGAATCGGCACACAGGACCCGCAGCTCCGGAGACGATTTGCAGGCGAGCCTGAGTATCTTGAGCGGTTTATGTACTTTGTGGCTGAGGAAGTCCGCCAGATTATGGCTGGGCTGGGCATAAGAGCATTCGAAGAAATGGTTGGCAGGGTCGACAAACTCAGGATGCGCAAAGCGATTGAGCACTGGAAGGCAAAAGGCTTGGACTTCTCTAACATACTGTATCAGCCATTTTCGCCATGCGTCGTGCGTAGTGCGTCGTGCGGAGTACGCAGTGCATGTTCCAACGCAATACGCAATACGCAAGACGCAATACGAGATAATCTTGATTGGCAGATTCTGAAAAAAGCAGAACCAGCCATTGAAGAGTGGCATAAGACTGTAATTGAACTATCGATTCGTAACACTCAGCGAACAGTAGGTACGATTTTAAGCAATCGCGTGGTAAAAAAGTACGGCCCTGGAGGTCTACCTGATAATACACTGGAGGTTGTCTTTCGTGGTTCAGCCGGCCAGAGCTTCGGGGCGTTTCTGGCGCCCGGCGTAACCTTGAAATTGATTGGCGAAAGCAATGACTATCTGGGTAAAGGTCTCTCCGGTGGCCGGATAGTTGTTAAAATGCCGGATAAATCGCCGTTCTTAGCCCATGAAAATATCATCGTAGGTAATACGGTTCTTTATGGCGCAACTGCCGGCGAGGTGTTTATTAACGGCGTTGCCGGTGAACGATTCTGTGTTCGCAACAGCGGCGCAACGGCTGTGGTTGAAGGTGTTGGTGACCATGGCTGTGAGTATATGACCGGCGGAATAGTTGTCGTCCTTGGCAAAACCGGCTGCAACTTTGCCGCAGGTATGAGCGGCGGTTTAGCTTACGTTCTGGACGAGATGCAACTGTTCGATACGCTTTGCAATCTCGACATGGTGGAGCTTGAGAGCATCAGGCGCCAGCAGGATAGAGAGCTATTGCATCGGCTTATTGGCGACCACATAAAATGGACTCAAAGCAAACGTGCCTGTGATATTTTGGATGCCTGGTCGGACATGATAGGCAAGTTTGTGAAGGTTGTCCCCATAGACTATCGTAAAGCCTTGGAGAAGATGCAGGCAGCCGAGCAAAGAGACGCAGAAACGACCCCTGCAACTGAGGAGGTATTCTCATGGGTCAGACAAAAGGTTTCTTAAAGTATAAGCGGCAGGAAGTTGGACATCGGCCGGTCGAGGAGCGGATTGCCGATTTTTCCGAATTGGACCTGCCTCTTACCCCTGTTGAAATCTACGAGCAGGCAGCCCGCTGCATGGACTGCGGAATACCATTTTGCCACGGTGTTGGCTGTCCGCTGTGCAACTCTATCCCTGACATTAACGACCTGGTATATAAAGGTCGTTGGCGCCAAGCCTGCCAGATGCTTCATTCCACAAACAATTTCCCTGAAATTACAGGCCGGGTCTGTCCCGCGCCGTGCGAAGCCGCCTGTACCCTTAGCATTAATGATGAACCGGTATTGATTAGACATATTGAATGTCAAATTGCCGAGCGGGGATTTGAAGAAGGCTGGATAAAGCCGCTACCTGCTGAGCACAAGACCGGTAAGCGTGTTGCTATAGTAGGCTCAGGACCTGCTGGGCTGGCGGTTGCTCAACAGTTAACAAGGCTTGGACACAGCGTTGTCGTTTTTGAAAAAAATGATAAAATCGGCGGGCTTTTACGATATGGAATCCCTGATTTCAAGCTGGAAAAATATATTCTTGAGCGGCGGTTAAAACAACTTGGCGCCGAGGGCGTAGAGTTTCAAACCGGTGTAGAAGTCGGGAAGGATATTTCGGCTCGCTATCTACAAAAGATGTTCGACTGTGTGTGTTTGACCATGGGAGCAGGTCAGCCAAGAGACCTTAACGTCCCGGGCAGAGAATACGAAAACATTATCTTTGCAATGGAATACCTGGCCTTACAGAATAGGCTATGCTCAGGCGAGCCGGTCGATGAGTCCAGCCTTGGCCACCTGCAGACGAGCTTAGTTACCGCCAGGAATAAAGTTGTGGTCGTTATAGGCGGAGGGGACACGGGTAGTGACTGCGTCGGGACCGCGCGCCGTCAGGGAGCAAAGCAAATCTATCAACTGGAAATACTGCCGAAACCTCCTGACACTCGGCCGCCTGATACACCTTGGCCTATGTGGCCGAGGGTAATGAGAACGTCTTGCTCACACCAGGAGGGCTGCGAGCGTATGTGGAGCGTGATGACCAAGAAGTTTTCAGAGGTCGAAATTAGGGTAAGCCACCTGGAGTGCTGCAGAGCTGAATGGGTCGAGCAAGCCGGTAAATGGCAGATAAAGGAATTGCCGGGTACCGATTTTATTCTTGAGGCTGACCTGGTGATTTTGGCCCTTGGTTTCAAGCATGTTGTGCACGATGGGCTTATAAAGGAGCTGGGGTTACGGCTTGATGGGCGAGGCAACGTAGCTGTGAACAGCTATCAAACCAGCGAGCCGTGGGTATTTGCTGCCGGCGACACAGTCAGTGGTGCTTTACTCGTTGTCAATGCTATCAATAGCGGCCGTGAGGCTGCTGCGGCAATCGACCGCTGGCTCAGAAAAAAGAAAAGTGAATTAGCGAATTAGTGAATTAGAGATTGCGTATCGTCGCCAATTAACTAATTCTCTAATCAACTAATTAACTAAGGTTAAGTAAATTATGCCGAAACGCAAGGACATTCATAAGATACTGATTATAGGCTCTGGGCCTATTGTCATAGGCCAGGCGTGTGAATTTGATTATTCGGGCACCCAGGCCTGCAAAGTGCTAAGGGCCGAGGGCTTCAAAATAGTCCTTATTAACAGCAATCCTGCCACAATAATGACCGACCCCGAACTGGCCCACAGAACATATATTGAGCCGATTACTCCCGAGATTATTGAGAAGATTATTCGGGCCGAGAGACCCGATAGCCTTTTACCGACGTTAGGTGGACAGACAGGCCTTAATACTGCCGTAGCATTAGCGCAAAGTGGTGTCTTGAAAAGATATAATGTTCGCCTCATCGGGGCAAAACTTCAAAGCATCAAAAGGGCTGAGGAAAGAGACCGTTTCAAGAAAACCATTGAGGGCACAGGACTTCTGGTTCCCAGAAGCGGCTATGCCCACACCTGGCAGGAGGCACAAAAAATCATCGAATATGTTGGTTTTCCTACCATTATCCGCCCTTCATATACATTAGGCGGCACAGGCGGGAACATCGCGTATAACCACGAAGAATTCCAAGAATACGTACATTGGGGCCTGAATTTAAGTCCGGTTAGTCAAGTACTGGTTGAAGAGTCTGTTGCCGGTTGGAAAGAATACGAGCTTGAGGTGATGAGGGATAAAAAAGATAATGTGGTGATTGTCTGCCCCATCGAAAATCTCGACCCTATGGGTATCCACACCGGCGACAGCATCACCGTAGCTCCTGCTCAGACTCTCACCGATAAAGAATATCAGTTGATGCGCGATGCTGCCGTTGCGATTATGAGGGCTATCGGCGTAGAAACGGGCGGCTCAAATATCCAGTTTGCCGTTAATCCTGACAATGGCAAGCTTTACGTTATTGAAATGAACCCCCGCGTCTCGCGAAGTTCGGCACTTGCTTCTAAAGCTACCGGTTTTCCTATTGCCAAAATTGCCTCGCTGCTCGCGGTCGGCTATACCCTTGACGAAATTCCAAACGATATTACAAAGAAAACCCCTGCCTGTTTCGAGCCGACCATCGATTACTGCGTTGTAAAATGGCCGAGATTTACATTTGAAAAATTCCCAGGCACAAATCCTGAATTGTCCGTGCAGATGAAATCGGTTGGCGAAGCAATGGCCATTGGCAGGACATTCAAAGAGGCCTTGCAAAAAGCCATAAGGTCTCTTGAAATCGACCGCTACTCACTCGACAAAAAACATCTTAATATTGAGCTGTCGATGACCCAGCTTAAGGAAAAGCTGCGAAGAAACTGCTGGGACAAAATCTGGTATGTCGCTGAGGCCTTCAGAAGAAGGCTCTCAACCGAAGAAATTTATGACCTTACTAAGATCGACGCCTGGTTCCTGAACAACATAAAGGATATTGTCAGACTTGAGCAAAAGATAAAGTCTAACAGTCTGGCAAAACTAAAAAGCAGCGATATGCGGAAAATCAAGGAATATGGTTTCAGCGATAAATACCTGGCATCTATTTTAAGAATAGACGAGCCAAAGCTGCGCGAGCACCGCAGGAGACTCGGTGTAAACGCTGTTTACAAAACCGTTGATACCTGCGGTGCTGAATTCGAGGCAATGACACCTTATCTTTATTCGACCTTTGAGACCGAATGCGAAGCTCATCCCACCGATAAACGAAAAGTCATCATTCTCGGCGGCGGACCAAATCGGATTGGTCAGGGAATCGAATTCGATTATTGCTGCTGTCATGCTGCTTTTGCCTTGAAAGAAATCGGCATAGAATCGATAATGGTAAACTGCAATCCCGAAACCGTGAGCACCGACTACGACACCTCCGACCGGCTTTACTTTGAGCCCCTGACCTTTGAAGACGTAATGTCCATCGTAGAAAAGGAAAATCCTGATGGCGTAATCGTGCAGTTTGGTGGCCAGACACCGCTCAAATTAGCTGTACCGCTGGAAAAAGCGGGGGTTAAGATAATTGGCACTTCGCCGGATAGTATCGACCGCGCCGAAGACCGAAAGCGTTTTAATCAACTGGTCAAAAAACTGAAGCTGCGTCAGGCCGACAGCGGCACAGCTTCAACATATACTGAGACGCTCAAAATAGCAAACAGATTAGGATTTCCACTGCTTATTCGCCCTTCGTTTGTACTTGGCGGCAGGGCAATGCAAATTGTTTACGATGAGCAGCAATTAAAAGCCTCTGTCCAGGAGGCAATCGAGGCTTCGGGCGAGCACCCTATCTTGGTTGATAAATTTCTTGATGATGCTATTGAGCTTGATATCGATGCTATCAGCGACGGTAAGACAGTAGTAATTGGTGGAGTAATGGAGCATATTGAAGAGGCGGGTGTTCACTCAGGTGATAGTGCCTGTTCTCTGCCGCCGGTTTCGATTGACAAAAAGATTCTTCAAGAGGTAAAAAGGCAGACAAAATTGTTGGCCTTGGAATTGAACGTCAAAGGACTGATTAACGTGCAAATGGCGCTCAAGAATGGCCAGATTTATATCCTCGAAGTCAACCCACGTGCCTCCCGAACTATACCTTTCGTCAGTAAATCAATCGGTGTGCCTCTCGCCAAGCTCGCCGCAAAAGTGATGACCGGCATAACATTAGAAGAATTAAAATTCACAAACCAAGTGCAGCAGAGTTATTTTACCGTTAAGGAGGCCGTCTTTCCATTCCTGAGATTCCCCGGCATAGATGCAATCCTGGGACCGGAGATGCTCTCTACCGGAGAGGTAATGGGTCTATCGGACGATTTTGGTATTGCCTTTGCCAAATCTCAAATAGCAGCAGGAAACAACTTACCAACCTGCGGTAATGTGCTTTTCAGCATCAAAGACAGCGACAAACCCAAAGCGGTGGAGATTGCGCGCAGGTTTCATAATCTGGGTTTTAAGATTACTGCCACTAAAGGCACCTGCATCGAGTTCATCAACAACAATATTCCATCGGAGTTCGCCCTGAAGATGACCGAAGGCCGGCCTAACATAGTCGATTACATCAAAAACGGGAAAATAGACCTGATTATAAATACAACCATCGGCAAGCAATCGATTAGGGACTCATTTCCAATAAGAAGAAATGCCATTGAAAAACAAATCCCATATGTGACTACTATCAGAGGTGCCCAGGCTACAATTATGGCGATTGAAGCGCTGAAAGCCAGGAAGGTCGGTGTCAAACCTATACAGTCTTACTATCGATAGGAGTTAACCAGTGAAAGCTATTTTATTACTTGAAGACGGCACCATTTTTGAGGGCAAATCCTTCGGCGCTAAAGGCACAAAGTGCGGCGAAGTTGTTTTCAATACGGCTATGACCGGCTATCAGGAGATACTAACCGACCCATCATATCACGAGCAGATAGTTACCATGACTTACCCGCTGATAGGCAACTACGGAACCAACAAGGCAGATATCGAATCCAGAAAAGTTTTCGCCAGGGGCTTTATTGTAAAAGAAAACTGCGAGTACCCCAGCAACTGGCGAAATAAAAATTCGCTGAGCGACTATCTAAAAGCCAAGAATGTTGTCGGTCTGGAGGGTATTGACACAAGAGCGCTCGTAAAGCACATCCGGACCAAAGGTGCCATGAGGGGCATTGTATCCTCAGATGGTCGCAGTATTTCACAGTTGAAAGAAAAACTGAATAAATATCCCGGTCTTATAGACCGTGATATTGTCAAAGACGTAACCGTGAAAAAACCATATCGCTGGCATGGGGCAATAGTAGATGTCTTAACAGGTCAGGAAAAGACATCTGCGGTAAAATACAAAGTTGTAGCTTTTGATTTTGGCATTAAACTGAACATTCTAAGGTTGCTTCGCTCGCACGGCTGTGACGTCTGGGTTGTGCCGGCCAGAACATCGGCCAAAGACGTCTTATCTCGCAACCCGGATGGTGTATTTTTAAGTAATGGTCCTGGTGACCCAGGCGGCGTCGGTTATGCCATAAATGAAATTAGAAAAATGCTTGGCAAAGTGCCGATTTTCGGCATCTGTCTCGGCCATCAACTGCTTGGTTTAGCTCTCGGCGGGGAAAGATTTAAACTCAAGTTTGGCCATCACGGCGCTAATCACCCTGTTAAAAATCTCCAGACCGGCAGGATAGAGATAACCAGCCAGAACCATGGCTTCTGCATAGACATAGACTCGCTTAAAGACAAAAATATTGAGCTGACTCACATTAACCTAAACGACAAGACCCTCGAAGGATTTCGCTGTAAGAGAATTCCTGCTTTTTGCGTTCAGTATCATCCCGAGGCCTCACCCGGCCCTCATGATTCTAATTATCTTTTTCAAACCTTTACTAAATTAATGGACCGGCATCGAAGGCCAGACATTCTTTGACCGGAGCGGCCCCCGCGTCTTCCTCTCAGATGACAGGAGCGGGGGCTTCGGTCGAAGTGACATAAGCGCAGATTTTAATCACAATTGGTATTACCAATAAAAATGGTCGTATTTTGAAACTGCCTATGATATACTTTCGAAAATGAGCCTTGGCTGCCGGCAGGTGAGCCTTAATCCCGATGTCTCGCTCGCACGTGCAGTCACGAAAGGTTCAAGTGAAAAAAAATATAAGTAGGAAATCGCAGATTAAAGGTGAGGTTCAGGTGAAGACTTTTCAAGGTTATAAAACTAAACCTGCGCATCTGTCAAAGGAGAAAAAAATATGACAAAGACAATTGAACACTCTGTTAGGAAGGGACCAAACGTCAGTATAACCATATCGGCAACTATGCTGCTGCTAAGTTGCACAGTTTTCGCAGCTCAGGGAACACCGGAGCTCAAGAATGTGATATACAAAACAGTCGGCGAAAGAGAGCTACGGATTTATATCGATTATCCCCCCGGCTGGAAAGCCAGCGATACTCGCCCCGCAATTATCTTCTTTTTCGGAGGAGGCTGGAACAAGGGAACTGTGGGTCAATTCCAGGTGCAGGCGGAATACTTCGCCAGTCGCGGCTTGGTCGCTGCCAGAGCCGACTATCGTGTCAAGAGTCGTGATGAGGTGACACCCGACAAGTGCGTCGAGGATGCCCGTAGTGCCGTACGTTGGATGCGCCAGAACGCCAAACGGCTGGGCATCGACCCCAAGGGATTGATTGCTTCTGGCGGCTCCGCTGGCGGGCACTTAGCGGCATGCACGATGATCGCAAAGAGTGTCGAGGCTGATGGTGATGACCTCTCGGTTTCAACGATTCCGCAGGCAATGGTGCTGTTCAACCCGGTCCTCAACTTTGAGAACGAACAAATAATTGAACGCGTTAATGGCGATAAACAGCTCGCCCGCAAGATTTCTCCGACACTGCATATGGATAAGAATTCTCCACCCGCATTGATTCTGTTTGGCACTGAGGATAAGCTGAAGATTCATGGCGAGGAATATTGGAAAAAGGCCGAAGCTCTGGGCGTACGTGCAGAAAAATATCTTGCCCAAGGCCAGGGACACGGTTTCTTTAACCGCTCGCCGTGGCGCGAACGGACGCTGGTCGCCGCGGACAAGTTTCTTGCGTCTCTCGGATTCCTGCAGGGCGAACCGACCATCAAAGTTCCGGAAAGCTCAGAGCACACGCAGCGTGAAAAAGCCGATTCCGCTCGTCTAATAGCTCATCCAGATATTAGTAATTGGCAAGACTTGTTTGCACCGGACCTATCGAACGCTGTATTCCTTGAGGGTATGTGGATTTTTAAGGACGGTATCCTTACTGCAAGCGAAGACCAGGCCATCTGGACCATAAAGGATTATGACAATTTCATCCTGGACCTTGAATTCAAAACCGCCCCCGGCACGAATAGCGGCGTTGTTGTTTACTGCACCGATATGAGGAACTGGATTCCCAATTCGGTCGAGATACAAATCGCCGACGACTATGACGAGAAATGGGCGAAGGCACCCGAGACGTGGCACTGCGGTGCGATTTTCGGTCATCTGGCTCCATCGAAGAGCATGGTCAACAAACCCGGCCAGTGGAACCGCTTCACGATACAGTGTGTTGACCAGAAGATTGACGTGGTGCTCAACGGCGAAGTCGTCGCTTCGATGGATATGAGTCTGTGGACTTCCGCCAAGACCAATCCCGACGGTTCTGAGATACCGCCGTGGCTGAACAAGCCACTCAGCCAGCACCCGACCAAGGGAAGAATCGGCCTGCAGGGTCAGCACGCCGGGGCCCCAATCTGGTTCCGAAACATCAAGATTAACGTTTTTTTACCCAGCACTAATTGTAAAGACCCACCGATTTTTGCTTTCGGTACAAAAGAAACAATTAGTGCTGTGGATTATCCTGTATATCCTGTCTATAAATGATGGGTGAAATGACATGCGCCACCGGTAGGAGATATAGAATGAGCACAACGTATACTCGCAGAAACTTCCTGAAGACCGCAGCCTTGTCAATAGCGGCGATGGGATTACCCGAAATTTGCAAAGGCCAGAAGAGCGGAAAATTGCCGAATTTCGTTATTATTTTCCTTGATGATTCCGGCTGGGCCGATTTTAAACCTTTCGGCGCTCCCTCTTACCAGACGCCCAATGTCGAGCAGCTTGCCAAAGACGGCTGCCGTTTTAACAACTTCTATGTGCCACAGGCTGTTTGTTCCGCTTCGAGAGCGGCGCTGCTGAGCGGATGCTATCCGTGCAGGACGAAGGTCTTCGGGGCGCACCCTCCTCGGGCCAGAGGGCTCGACCCAGGATACGCTACAATAGGCCAGGTCTTAAAGGCATGTGGATACACGACTGCGGTTTTCGGCAAATGGCACATCGGTGACCAGCCGGACACGCGTCCTCCGGCAAGGGGGTTCGATGAATCGTGCGGGCTTATGTACTCCAACGACATGTGGGAATTTCACCCGGAGAACCCGGAATACTGGGGCAAGTATCCGCTTCAGTTCTGGGATAACGGCAAGGTTACAATCGAACGTGTTACCAAAGAGCACCAGCCGATGCTCACGACCTGGTATACCGAGCATGCTGTGGATTTCATCAACCGGAACAAAGAAAAGCCGTTTTTCCTCTACGTTCCCCATTCTATGCCGCATGTGCCGCTGTTTTGCAGTGAGAAGTTCAAGGATAAATCCGAGGCGGGTATGTACGGCGATGTGATGATGGAGATTGACTGGTCTGTCGGCAAGATTATGGAAGCACTGCAAGCTAACGGAGTCCAAGACAATACGCTGGTGCTCTTAAGCTCGGACAACGGACCGTGGATTTCCTATGGCAATCATGCCGGAAAGACGCCGTACCGCGAGGCCAAGGGAACCAGTTTTGATGGCGGAACACGCAGCGCGTGCATCATAAAGTACCCGGGGCTAATCAAGGCCGGCACGGTCTCGAAAAAGGCATTCTGCTCGATAGACATACTTCCTACGCTGGCGTACCTGGCCGGAGCCAGCCTGCCGGCAAATCCGATCGATGGCAAGAACGTATGGGAACTCATTGTCGCAGTGCCCGGTGCGCAGAACCCCCACGAATATTACCCATTTTCCACGGGCAAGACTTTCGAAGGCGTGATAAGCTCCGATGGGCGATGGAAGCTGCACCTTCCGCACACATACCGAACGCTGGTCGAGGCAGGCAGGGATGGAATGCCGGGCAAATACACGAACAGGGAGATTGAGCTTTCACTTTTCGACATGGAAAATGACCCGTACGAAACCACTAATGTGCTGGATAAGTACCCGCAAGTCGCCGAAAGGCTAAAACGTTATGCCGAACAGCACAGGCAAAAATTCTATATGGATGATAAGGCTCGATTCTCGATGCTCCGCCGTAAGGCGTCCTGTGGAGATTCTCGTCCAAAGTCCTGCGAGTATCGAGTATCCAGTATCGAGCATCCACGTTCCTTCAGGACCTGGCGCCGAGGGTCTAAGTCCGGCTCTAATGGCCATGTTTGCCCCGACCAGAATAAAACTTAGGAATTGGGCGCGAGCCATATCGGGCTTGACCAGGCTAAACTGCCGTTGCTTTGTACTACCCGAACATAATACCAATCAGTGTCTTTTGTCTGCCGCTTGTCTGTGAATTCGAACTCGGTTCGATAGCTCTCGGAAAAGACAATTCGGTGCAGGAGCATTGACTCTGATGTAAAAGGTCCGGTGAATTCAATATCGCTGGATTCTGCTAATTGTCTTAGCGATTTTGTAATGGCCATTTCAGCAGGCCGGGTTAGTGTAATTGCTAATTTTGTTTCCGGAGAACCTTGAATTTCCAGAATTATGCTGTTGGTCGGTATTTCTTCGTAAGCCTGCATACGCGAGGTATAGGAAGTAACCTCACAGCTTCTATCGTCAATAGCAGCGATTTTGTTACGCCGTTCTTCATCGAAAGGGCCTGATTGAAAACAGGGCGTGACGGAAATAATTCTTCCATCGCTTACGGTAACTCTGAATTGCCAGTCGCAAATGCGAGCCATATCTAAATCTCCCCACGGCCCCCAGCCGAATTCGATACGGCAGAGAACTGGTTTTTCCCAAGTGAGCGGCCGAACAGTACGGTCAACAGGGTGTTCACGATAAATCACTTCATTATTGCGGAGCACTTCGACGCGGTCGATCACGTCTTTACCTTTAACTCTTACATGGATTTTGCGGGAAGCTTTTGAGCGGATTGCTTCACCCATCCGATGTCCATTAAGACGAAAGTCTAATTCGATTCGGTCGGCGCTGACGCCATAAGTCCGTCGTGCCTTTATGGCTTCCAGAATCGATTCACGCGTTAGTGTGTCGGCATACACTGCAACGAGCCCCTCGCCGTACGCACCAGGGTATCCGAGATGGTCGTCGGTGCTTGCCACTACCCCCACCTTGATACCCTGCCGCCACAGCCATTGCAGGGTATTCTGAGTATAACGGCCACCCATGCTGTGGCGGATGTAGCGATAAGGGCCGTTATCAGATTCAGCATTGCCGTGCTCAGAAAAGATTTCCACTACCGGTGACACTGTGGGGTCTAATACACTCCAATTTTGCCCCCGCCATCCCTGCTTATACGAGGGATGGTGAGGGATTAAAATGGCGCCTTTGTCACCAGCAAATTTTTGAAATTCTTTGATGTCCTTTATGTAGACAAGCTCCGCTTGCGAATCGGGAAAAATGATACAGACATCGCCATACATGCTGGAGTGCCATTCGTAGCCAATGAAGGATACAAATTTACCCGGTTCATAGTATTCGTTGGCAAAACGTTTTACTTTTTCCCAGTTATTCTTCATCACCTCGAAACCCCGCACCCATTTCAGATGTTTGTCTTGCGGCATCGCGGGCATATCGTGCCATTGGGAGTGCCCGGTGAAGCAAAAAAAGTCAAGATGGCTGCGGGCTATATCATAAGACCGCTCCAAAGACCCTTTGGCATAGCCAATCGCATTATGGTTGTGAATGTCACCCCAGTAAAGATTATTTTTGGACAATGATTCGAGAGGCTCACCCTCCCGAGTGAAGCCGAGGGATTGAGGTTCCCAAGCAGGTGTAGATTGAATCAATGGAACACCCTGGATATGCGCACCCAAAGTTATCCCTGCTCCTGCGGCTGCTGACTCTTTCAAAAAACCTCGCCTGCTTATCTCATCTTCACTAAACATTATTATACCTTTCGATTTTATACTGCTTGAATCCAACCCGCCCCCTTGCCTGCGCATGGGCAAGCCCGCCCCTTGAAGGACAAAAGAAGAGGGACGATTGACGAGCGTCCTCGTCCATCTTCTATCTTCCCTCGTCCATCGTGCCTCGTTAGTCGACCCGGCTTCGCCATAGGCTTCGCCGGAGGCGAGAGGATGATTGACGAGAGACGAAGGACGAGGATTGCGGTTGCGCGGCTCGTTCTGGAACGGCGTGTCTTACACCACCAACTTTGCACCCTTGAGTATACCTCCCATATCCTTGATACCGACACCGGGACCTCGAGGAACTGTGACGGCTCCGTTATTAATCTCCAGAGGCGGGTCAAACCAGTTACGATATTTCTCGACGCCTTTCTTGTACTCCTGGTACAGGCCGATATCGGGTATGTACGAGGCGAAATGCAGCATGTAGACAAATCCAAAGCCTCCCGAAATGTGGACTGTGGTCGGCATCCCTGCGAAGGCGGCCATTCGCGCAACGCACGTCGAACGGATAAGTCCGCCGTAATATTGGAGGTCAGGCTGGACTATATCTACTCCGCGATTATAAATCATCCAGCGGAAACGACGCTGGCTGTATTCCTGTTCACCGCCGGCAACGGGTATTGTCAAGACATCGGCTACCTTTTTCGTATCTTCCAGGTGATCGAAAGGGCAGGGCTCCTCGAAGTAGACCGCACCGATATCTTCAAGCATTCTTCCGACTTCAATGGCTTTCGGCGGGTCATAGGAGCTATTGGCATCAGCGTGGATATCAATCTGGTCGCCAAGAGTTTTACGGGCCAACGGAATTAGCCCCTCGGTCCTTCCGGGCATGGCATCGGCGTTCCTGCTCATACGTCCGCCGACCCTGAACTTGACCGCTTTGGCACCTGTTTCCTCAACCAATTGCTTTAGATAATCTGCTTCTTGTTCCGGCGTCGTGTCTCGGCGCCCGCTCGCCACGTAGAATGCAACTTTCTGTCTGATAACGCTCCCAAGGAGTTGCCCGATAGATTTGCCTGTTATCCTGCCCATCATGTCCAAGATGGCGAACTCCACCCACGCCAGTGGGCACCACAGTGCAAGACCTTGAAGCTTGTAATTGCTGCGGTACCTGTACAATTCGAACAGGTGCGAATCGAGGTCACGGACATCTTTCCCAATGAAGTAGGGAATGACCAGCTTGTTCAGTATCGGATACAGATATTCCGCCCTCTCATTGGTAACAGCGATGCCTTCTGCGCCGTCTTTGGACCTGACGCGCACAAAGTACTCCCGCTCTTTTTGCAGTAATTCAATAGACTCGACCAGCAGCGGTGAGTTGACACCATCTAACCGCAGAACAGGTGCGCCGGCAGCCTCTTCGAGTTTTTCCAAAGTGACCTCGGACTTAGGTGAGACTGCTTGCGGTTTGCTTGTAGTTGATTGGCCCAGCACTAATTGTAAAGTCCGACCTTTTAGTGTTTCAGTACCGAAGGAACAATTAGTGCTGGGCAGGATTGACAACATACCTGTGCCTGTTGCCAATTCAAGAAAATTGCGACGGTTCAAATTCATAATAAACCTCCATTATAAAAAGACCTTGTTTGTATAACTTAAAGTTTTAAGTTAAAATTATAACTTTCTTAAGCTGCGCATCAACGATAAACAGAATCTACAGAGAAAAACATTGTATGCTCAAGTTGTGCGCGGTACGATTTCATCCACAGCGCTCAAAGGTGGGCTTAGCCCGAAAATTCAATGGGGTTTGGTATTGGATGGCGTAAACAAGACTCAAGGAGATAAGAAATGTATCGACGTGAATTCTTAGGAACGCTGGCAGCGGCCGTCGCAGCCGGGACCACGCGACTACACGCGGGCTTTGAAATCAAGTCCGAGCAGCAACAAAAGCCGGAGAAACAGACCATCCCAAGACGCATTTTAGGTGAAACGGGCGTCAAAGTGAGCGTTTTGATTTTGGGCGGCTTTGTAGCGATGAAAGAGGCTCCGACGGCAAAGTTTCATCCCGCAGAGCTGGCAGTGGCCGCACTCGATGCCGGGATTAACTACTTCGATACGGCACCTTCCTATGGCGGCGGGCAGTCTGAAAGCAACTTCGGTGAAGTGCTCGCAACCAGGCGTAAGGAGGTTTTTCTTGCGACCAAAACCGGCAACCGCTCGTATGATGGCGCCTTGCGGGATGTCGAGGCCAGCCTCAAGCGCCTGCGTACAGACCGTCTTGATCTTCTGCAGATACACGGCGTTGGTGCCGGTGAGGACTTCGCGAAATGGGACAGGCCAGATGGTGTCATAAAGGCCTTGCACAAACTGCGTGACGAAAAGGTAACCAGGTTCATTGGTGTTACGGGGCACGACAGTGCTGAGTCGGTGTGCCGCGCGATAGAGTTGTTCGATTTCGATACGGTCCTGACGACTTTTAATCCGACCGTGAAGCGTCGCCCTTACCAGCAGCTCGTCCTTCCTCTCGCCCGAAAGAAGAAGATGGGTATCCTGGCCATGAAGGTCATGGGCGGCGGCCTCGGCTCGCTGGCCAGCGGCAATCCGATCAAAAACGACGGGGCCTCGAATCATGACGATGCGCCTCACCAGGCCGAAGCGAAGGTGCTGATTCGTTACGTTCTTGGATTACCGATTTCGGCAGCCGTGGTCGGCATGGGTTCGTTTGAGCACCTCCGAATCAACGTATCGGCTGTCCGTGACGCGAAACCGCTCAGCGAAGAGCAGCGCAAAACGCTGGAAAAACAAATGTTATGAAAGGCTGTCACCGCTGAAAACTCCGTCCTTGTTTATCCGCAAAAACCGATATGAGGCCGTTCTCATCAAATGCAGTGAACCTCAGAGAAGATAGGTGATGCAATTCTTAAAAAAACGAACTGAACTGAAGACCAAAATTATTCTTGTAAGTAATCGATATAACAGTAAAATCCTGGAAACCTGAGTTCGAATAGTCTTCTAATTAATGGTTCGACAATATGAATCGTGACTCGTGACCCGAGTCACGAGCGATGAGTTACAAGTCTGTGCGCGACAGGTTAGCGAAATATGGAAAGGTAAGAAATGAGTCTTGAAACGTGGGACTGGTTCATGATTTGTATGTATTTTGTTCTTCTTCTGGCTGTTTCCTGGTGGGTTATTCTTCGGAGGAGGGACACTGCTGACGACTATTTTCTCGCTGGCAGAAATCTTGGATGGTGGATTGTCGGTGCATCCATCTTTTCGTCGAACATCGGCTCGGAGCACTTAGTCGGTCTTGCGGGCTCTGGCTGTACCGACGGAGTGGCAATGGCCCATTACGAGCTACATGCCTGGTGCCTGCTGATTCTGGCGTGGGTGTTCGTTCCATTCTACGCCCGAAGTAAGGTGTTCACGATGCCGGAATTTCTCGAGCGTCGTTTCTCTCCATCCAGCCGATGGGTGCTCTCGGTCATTTCGCTGGTTGGGTATATTCTCACCAAGATTGCGGTCGGTGTCTTCGCCGGTGGTGTCGTCTTTCGGACACTTCTTCCGGAGTTACAGCTCGATTTGGGATTTATGGTTATGGATAGTTTCTGGATAGGCTCGTTTCTTGTAATCATCCTAACGGGAATTTATACCGTTCTCGGTGGGTTCAGGGCCGTGGCCTATACGGATGCCGTTCAGACCGTTATACTTGTGATTAGCTCGGCGATGGTGACGATATTAGGTCTCAAAGCGCTGGGCGGCTGGGGCCAGTTGCGGCAGATTTGTGGGTCCGATATGTTTAATTTGTGGAAGCCGTTGATTCCGACGGGGATGGAGGGCACCTGGGAGCCGGTGATGAGCAAGACAAGGATTGCGTGGTACTTCAACGGCAACTATCCCTGGCTCGGTATGCTTTTCTGTGCTCCTATCATCGGCCTGTGGTATTGGTGCACAGACCAGTATATCGTTCAGCGCGCCCTGGGCGCACCGAACGAGCGCGAGGCACGACGAGGCAGTATATGTGCGGGCTTTCTAAAGCTCTCGCCGGTTTTCATATTCATTATCCCCGGTATGATATGTTTTGCACTGGCCAAGAACGGCAAGGTTATGGAGCTTCGAGAGGCTTTATATACAGCCGGGGTGCTCGATAATGAAAAATCCCAGGCCGCATTCCCCTTGTTGGTTAAGTACGTGCTACCCCAGGGCGTGCGTGGTCTGGTTGTCGCCGGCTTGTTGGCTGCTCTGATGAGCTCGCTGTCGAGCGTGTTTAATGCCTCCTCGTCCTTATTCACCATGGACTTATATTCAAAGTTCAAGCCCGGCGTATCACAGCACAAACTTGTTTGGATGGGTCGTGTCGCTACCACTGTTATGGTGATTATTGGTTTGCTCTGGGTGCCTGTGATTCAAGGGGCAAGGGGCCTGTATCACTATCTCCAGGCTGTGCAAGGATACCTGGCGCCGCCAATCTTTGTGGTTTTCTTCTTAGGAATATTCAGCAAACGGCTGAACGGTAAGGGGTGTTTGGCTGCATTGGTTGTTGGTTTTTTGTTGGGTGTCTTTCGCTTAGCTGTCGATACCCCTGTCAAGCTGATTGAGGGATTTCAGTACAAGGAAGGCTCATTTTTTTGGATTGTGAACAATATTTACTTCCAGTACTACAGCCTTTTCATCTTCATTGTTTGTGTCCTTGTGATGGTTACAGTTAGCTACTGGACGTCTGCACCGTCCTACGAGCGGATTAGTGGTCTGACATACGGCACACTTAGTGAGGAGCATCGCCGACAATCGCGGGGCAGTTGGGACATCCGGGATGTGATAGCCTCTGCTATAGTGCTGGCCGTGATTCTGGCTGCATATCTGTACTTCAGCGGGTAGCGTAAAAGGTAATTGGTTAAATGGTAATTGGTGATTGGTTAAATAATTACCGCTTACCAAATCACCAGTTACCAACATAAGGTTTGAAACGATGGCTTATACGATTGGATTGGATTACGGGACTAATTCCGTCAGGTGTTTGATAGTTGACGTTACTAACGGCGATGAGCTGGGTATAGTCGTGCATGAATATGAAACGGGCGAAGCCGGCATCATTCTTGATCCGCATGACCACAACCTGGCAAGGCAGAACCCCGCTGATTATCTAAAAGGCATTGAAGTTGCAATCAAAGAAGCGATTGCGGAAGCTAAAAATGCTGATAAGGATTTTGACGCTAATCAGATTATAGGTATCGGCATTGATACCACTGGTTCAACACCAATGCCGGTTGATGAAAACGGCACGCCATTAAGCAGGTTTGATAAATTCAAGGATAACCCAAATGCTTGCGCCTGGCTGTGGAAAGACCACACAGGCTACGCTGAAGCCGCCGAGATTACCGAACTTGCCAAAAAAGAGCATCCCGAATACCTCGCGAAGTGCGGCCAGACCTATTCATCCGAATGGTTTTTCAGCAAAATATTTCATTGCCTGCGAACTGATCCTGAAGTTTTTCACGCAGCGTATAGCTGGGTTGAATGCTGTGATTATATCCCTGCGATTTTAACAGGCAGACAGAAGCCGGACATAATCAAGCGAAGCCGTTGTGCTGCCGGTCATAAAGCTATGTTTAATGACCGCTGGTTGGGCCTGCCTGCAAAAGACTTTCTTGCCAAGCTGCATCCAGCGCTTGGTGAGCTTCGCGACCGGCTTTACGAAAAAACCTACACCGTAAAGACACAAGCAGGAAAGCTGACAGAAAAATGGGCACAGAAGCTCGGACTGCCTGCCGGCATCCCAGTAGCAGTGGGGGCCTTTGATGCTCATCTCGGCGCCGTAGGGTCCGGTATCGCTCCCGGCAGGCTTGTTAAAATAATCGGCACCAGTAGTTGTGATATGCTCGTGGCTGAATCAGGCCAGGACCTGGTGGACATCCCCGGAATATGTGGTATCGTCGATGGCTCTATTCTGCCGGGTTTCTTCGGGCTTGAGGCAGGCCAGTCGGCGGTGGGAGATATTTTCAACTGGTTTGTCAATTACATCCAGCCGGGCGGTGAAAAAGAGGGCTGCCACGAAGTCCTTACCGGAAAGGCAGCGAAGCTCAAACCCGGTCAGTCGGGCTTGTTGGCTCTTGATTGGAACAACGGCAATAGAACGGTACTCGTCGACCAGAGACTGACTGGATTACTTATAGGCCAGACGTTGCACACAAAGCCTGAAGAGATTTACCGAGCGCTGATTGAGGCTACCGCCTTTGGTGCTCTTACTATTATCAATAGATTTGAGGAATATGGTGTTAAGGTTTCCGAAATAATAAACGGCGGCGGAATTGCTGAGAAGAATCCTTTGCTTATGCAAGTCTATGCCGATGTCACCGATAGGGAAATGAAAATATCTCGTTCTGCTCAGAGTTGTGCCTTTGGTGCTTGCATCACCGGTGCGGTAGTGGCAGGCAAGAAGGCCGGCGGCTACGACAATTTCCCCGATGCCCAAGCCGCTATGTGTGGTATCAAAGGTGTAACTTATAAACCTATTGCAAAAAACCACAAGGTCTACCAGCAGTTATATGCTCTTTATAAGCAGTTGCACGATGCCTTTGGTTTGCCGAATTGTTCAGGTAAATTAGCCAATGTTATGAAAGAGCTTCTAAACATCAAAGACAGCATCAAGTCTTGAGGTATTTATTTTGCACGAAGAGCTTAGAAAAGCCGTTTGTGATGCGAATATTGAATTACAGAAACAGAATCTGGTCATTTATAGCTTCGGCAATGTCAGCGCAATAGACCGTGTGACGGGTGCAGTAGCTATCAAGCCGTCAGGTGTACCCTATGACCAACTGTCACCTGATAGAATGGTAATTCTCGATTTGGATGGAAACATTATCGAAGGTGCTCTCAAGCCTTCATCGGACACGCCGACCCACCTTGAGCTTTACAGAAACTTCGAAGCTATTGGAGGTATATGCCACACTCACTGCCTCTGTGCAACTATGTGGGCACAGGCCTGCAAAGAAATTCCCTGCTTGGGTACTACCGGAGCCGATTATTTCTACGGCTCGATACCTCTTACCGAGGTAATGACTGAAGATGAGATACAAAGAGATTATGAGCTAAACACAGGCAAGGTTATTGTCAGGCGATTTGCCGGTATGGACCCGATGAAAATGCCGGCCGTATTGGTGGCCAACCATGGTCCTTTCACGTGGGGCAAGAACCCCACCGAAGCCGTCGAATCTATGGTTATGCTGGAGCAAGTGGCAAAAATGGCGCTGGGCACTATAATGATAAATCCTAAAAAGCGCCCGATTAGCAGGGCACTTATGGATAAACACTATTTGCGGAAACACGGTAAGAATGCTTACTATGGCCAATTTTAATTTTTAGTCTTGTGTCTTGAGTCTTGTGTCTTTTTAGGAGAGACGAAGATGAAGAAAACCACGTTTGGAATAATCGTTGGAAACCGCGGGTTCTTCCCTGATGCGTTAGCTAAACAGGGACGAAAAGACATACTTAACGTCGTTGCGAAAAATGGCTTCAACTCAGTTGCTCCGTCAATGCAACAGACGAAATATGGTACGATTGAGACCTTTGAGGATGCCAAAAAGTGTGCTGCACTTTTTGCAGGAAATTGTGAAGAGATTGACGGCATAATCGTAACATTGCCGAACTTCGGAGACGAAAAGGGGGTTGCTGAAACAATCAAGCGCTCGGGGCTTAATGTTCCAATTCTAATCCACGCTGAGCCGGACACAAAGGAAAAAATGGGTATAGCTGACAGACGAGATTCTTTCTGCGGCAAGATAAGTGTTTGCAACAATCTCAGGCAAGCAGGTATCCCATACACTCTGACAAAATCTCACACAGTTGAAGTTACTTCACCTCAGTTCAAAAAAGACTTGGATGATTTCGCTTCGGTCTGCAAGATTGTTAAGGGCCTTAAGAACGCCAGGTTTGGTGCTATTGGTGCCCGTACAGGTGCTTTCAACACCGTCCGTTACAGTGAAAAAATCCTTGAGCTTGCGGGCATCTCTGTAGAGACGATAGATTTATCGCAAATCCTTGGAAGAGTTGCTTTACTTGCCGATAACGATAGGGCAGTCAAAAGAAAATTAAATGTTATTGCAAAATATGTTACGACCAAATCGATTCCCGCTGACAGGCTCTTAAAGATGGCCAAATTCGGTTACGTGGTCGACCAATGGGTCAGAGAAACTGAGCTTGACGGCACGGCCATTCAGTGCTGGACGGCTCTTCAGGAATTCTTCGGAATAGTTCCCTGCACACTTATGAGCATAATGAGCGAGTCGCTGGTGCCCAGCGCGTGTGAGGTTGATATTACAGGTTTGTTAGGGATGTACATTCTCCAGTTGGCGAGTGGCACCCCCAGCGCGCTTTTGGACTGGAATAACAACTACGGCTCGGACCCTGACAAATGCGTCTTATTCCATTGCAGCAATCTGCCCAGGTCGTTCTTCAAGAGTGCAAGGATGGACTACCAGGAGATTATCGCCGGGGCAGTGGGCAAAGAAAACACCTACGGCACTATCGTTGGAAGGATAGCGCCAGCAATGGCAACTTTTTGTAGAACCACTACTGATGATGCTGCCGGTATCATTAGCGCTTATGTAGGCGAAGGTGAATTTACAAATGACAAACTCGACACATTTGGCGGCTATGGCGTGATGAAAATCCCAAACCTCCAGCTTCTTATGCAATATATATGCGAAATGGGCTTCGAACATCATGTTGCTGTCAGTTTATCACAGAAAGCCGATGCAATTGCTGAAGCTCTTGATAACTATATGGGCTGGGAGGTCTATCGCCACGAATAGTATTAAAAAGAAAGGCATTTATTATGAAGCTAATGAAAGCAAGCACGCCGAAAGCCGCCTCCGGACTCAAGACCCCAGACCACAGCCCGCCTGCCCAGAGTCTCGTACGGCGGGCAGGACTCTGGACCACTTCGGTCTTGGGTCTTGTGCCTTGGGTCTTGGGTCTTACCATCCTATTATTGAGCACCGCCAATGCCCAGCTTCTGGAGGTCCCCGAAGTGCCCAGGGATAAGGTTATTTGCTTTGCCCTGTACACTGTTCACAACAACATCTTGAAGCTGACCGCCCAACTGTATCCGCTGAAGGAGGGTGAGGACAGGAAAGTTGCGCTCGAGGTCAAAGAAAACGGAAAATGGAAGCGCATAGCCGAAACGCAGGTAAACGAGAAAGGCTGGACGGCGGTTTTCCGGATTGAGAACTGGGACTCCACAAAAGATATTGAATACCGTCTCTCTCACGGTAAGACGGACCCCCCTAAGGGGGAACCCAACGCATATTATACCGGCACAATCCCCAAAGACCCCCTCGATAAAGATACAATCGTCGTGTGTGCCTTCACGGGCAACTCAATCAATCCCAAGCATGGCGGAGACATACCTAAAACCGATATCGTTGAGAACATCAAGCGGGCCAAACCCGACCTTCTGTTTTTTTCCGGGGACCAGGTCTATGACCATAACAAGCATTACGCCGCCTGGCTGAAATTCGGCAGAGATTTCGGAGACGTCATTCGCAACATCCCAACCGTCACAATACCTGATGATCACGACGTAGGTCAGCCCAATTTATGGGGTGCTGGAGGGAAGGTATCGCATACTCCTGCCGGTCATGATGGAGGATACGTTGCTCCTGTCGAGTATGTCAAGGAGGTTGAGCGGGCACAGACCAGCCATCTGCCCGATCCCTATGACCCGACCCCGATAGAGCAGGGTATTGGGGTGTATTATACCTCTCTGACAATTGGCGGAGTAAGCTTTGCCATCATTGAGGACAGGAAGTTCAAATCAGGCCCGGCAGGTCTTGTTCCCAAATTAGGGCCTCGACCCGACCATGTAACTTCGCCTGATTATGACCCGAAGAGCTTAGATGCACCCGGTGCCACGTTATTAGGAGAACGCCAGTTGAAGTTCCTGCGGCAGTGGGCTGCGGACTGGCACGATTGCGATATGAAAGCGGTGCTGTCTCAAACCGCTTTTTGCGGCGGTGCACACTTACACGGAAATTACGACTACAGGCTGTTAGTCGACCTTGACTGCAACGGCTGGCCACAAACAGGCCGAAACAAAGCCCTGTACGAAATGCGTAAAGCATTTGCTATTCATATCTGCGGCGACCAGCATCTCGGAACGCTAATTCATCATGGTATTGACGAATGGAACGACGCGGTCTATTCGGTTTGCGTGCCGTCCATAGCCAATCTTTATTTACGCTGGTGGGTGCCTCTTGAGCCGGGCAAAAACCGCGAACAAGGTGCACCCGAATACCTGGGTGAATTCCTTGACGGCCTGGGAAACAAAATCAATCTGCTCGCGGTTGCCAATCCCAGCCCTGAGAGAAATCACGACCCGCTGACAACCAGAGCGGCTGGTTTTGGAGTCGTCAAATTCAATAAAAAGACAAGAGAAATCACTGTCGAATGCTGGCCCAGGAACGTAGATATTACGGACAGGAACTGCGAACAATATCCCGGCTGGCCCAGGACAATCGAGCAGCAAGACAATTACGGTCGCAAGGCTGTGGCCTATCTGCCGACTATCGAGGTCAGTGGTATGACAAATCCTGTCGTGCAGGTGATTGACGAATCAAATAATGAAATAGTTTATACCCTTCGCATAAACGGAACTTCATACAGGCCAAAGGTCTTCAAAAAAGGAGAGTATACAATCAAGGTTGGGCAACAGGGTACCGACAGAATGAAAACATTCACGGGCGTACGCTCTCTCGCGCCCGATAAGACTGAAGAAATCGAGGTAAGATTTTGACAAACCCCGTACATGCCGGTTTCAGGCCAGACTACGGCAGACTCCGCCCTGACGAGCAAAGAATAGTTGAGCAGTAGAACGTGAATCGTAAATCGAGTCACGAGACACGAGCGACGAGAGACGTTTCTGATGGTCTGAAAAACGCTAATAATTTACTGAAGAGGAATAATTAGCTCTACCGGCAGCCCTTTATCCGGAGCAACAAGGAAGTTTGTAACCTCGCACTTCAACTTGGCTTGTTCGGCCTTGCTCTCAATCTTTGTCTTCACTATCGTAATGGCATTAGCCGAAAAAGTTAGTTCTCCCGGCCCATCCTGCCCAAGACCTCGCACCTGAATGTCAATATCGGAATTATTTGTGACCTCAAACCATATTGTATCACCCTGCGTATGGTAGGGTTTATCAATCGCAACGGCCTTTCCGAAAATTGCATGAAGGTACTCTGGTCTGCCAATTAGCTGATTCTTGAACCACACGGCGGTTCTGCCCGCTATTAAAGCTTCTTTTATGGCTTTTATGCTCTTTTCTTTGGCAAAAACCAGCGTCATCGGCCTATGGTTTTGCGATGTTGTTTCGGAATGAGTGAATGGCTCATGTATATCGGAATTTCCCATCATGGTCAGATTCTTTTCCAGGCACCAGTTGTGGGCTTCGGGATAATAACTATCACCATTTACAACCTCAATTCCGTGCAGCCATTTGTTTTCGTACAATTCAGTATGAACATCAAACCATCCCTTGGCCTCAGGTTTCCAGCCAGGATGATTCCAGAAGACAAAGCCGCCCTGGTTGTTAGCTGCTTTGATGGCATCGACAAAATCTTTGGTATCCAGAGAATTTATATCCTCCAGGAATATTGCATTGAAGTGGCCTGGCGGCGTATCGCGAGTAATCTCCGCCGCCTTTACCAGCAATATATTCTTTTCTTTCGCCTGGCGCAGAGCAATTTCATAAGGACGATTGTGATTGGTTGGAACATCATCCTTATGTGGCTGGTACTCAATGTGGTCGGTTATCGAGATGGCATCAAGCCCTTCTCTCCAGGCCTCGTCAATCCGTACGGTAGGCCATACCAGACCATCAGAAAAAACTGTATGCGTGTGAAAATCACACTTCAGCGTTCTGTAATCGAGAACATCCGGGATATTAATTTTTCCCCTGACATCACCCCATGCAAATGGGACAAGCAAAAGATAGGTGAAAATTACAAGATAAATAATTCGCAGCTTCATTTTCGAGACCCTTTCATTTCGTTATGACACTTCCGGTTAAATTGCCTATTTGCAAAACTTTACCAAACTGTTAAACATCCCAATTTTGCGAAGATAGCAAATCTGTCCTAAGTCTGCAATCCTTATTTTATTCAGCTTGGATGAGATGATACTAAATAGAAGTATCTCGAATTGTCATATAAGTAATCACATAGTGTGGCTTATTCTTTTTTTCCACCGATGCAAATTAGATGCGAAAAAGTTCGCAGATACATCCTCTCACCGGCGACAGCGGGGGTAGCGTGGCTTTTCTCGCCCAGAGGATTGACCGCCAGCAGCTCATACACTGGGGCTGCCTTGATCACGACAACATCCCCCGCGGTCGTGATACAGTAAAGGTTACCGTTTACCCATACAGGTGACCCGAAGAAATTCCCGCTGGGCTTTTCGCGCCATAGCTGTTCGCCTGTCGTGCTCCGCAGGCAGGAGACATGCCCCTGGTCATGAAACGTAAACAGCAGGTCTCCCATGACTAATGAGGTTGGAACATACGGCGCTGTACTGCTGCCGATTGTGTATGCCTCGCAAGGTTGGGTTGCTTCGTCTCTTGTGCCGGGCTCGTCTCGGCGTAGGCTTGCCGAGCCGTAGCCGGGCCGGATAGCAACCAGGCATTTGCCTCTGGCGGCATCACCGCAAGAGCCGATTAACAGTTGGCCTGCAATCACAGGTGAGCTAACCACGCGGCTGGGGAATACCGATTCGGCCTCCCATATGACCGTCCCTGTGCGGGGGTCGACACCGGTTATGCCATGAGCACGGCTGGTAAAAATCAACTGTGGCTCGCCCGCCGTTAGTCTGGCGGGCGCATCTGTCGGCGGTGAGTAAACGCACGGTGTCGAGTAGGAGGTTTTGGAACTGGTTTGCCGCTCCAGTTCCCAGCGTGTTTGGCCGGTCTTACGGTCCACCGCAATCCAGGCGCTGCGCTCGCGATTACCCTCGCTGCTTTTCTCCTCGTGCTCATGGGTAAAAACCACAATGTCATCAAAGACGATAGGAGAGCTGCCCGCTCCGTGCTGGCAGTGCACACCGCCGAAGCCGCGCTTCCAAACCTCTCTTCCATCGTGGTCCAATGCCACCAGTATCGTCTCTTGCGGAGTGGGCCAGAGCGTATAGACATGGTTGGCATCCACGGCCGGCGTGGCGGTGGCGTAGCTGTTACGCTGGTTCATGCGGTACGACGCAAGCATATATTCTTTTTGCCATAACTGCTTACCATCCGAAGCGCTCAGAGCCAGAATAGTGCCGCGAGCGTTCTTTTGGTCACCGCAGGTCACGAAGACCTTCTTCGCCCAGACCACCGGGGATGAATGGCCGCCTCCCGGCAGCGTGACTTCCCAGGTGTAGTCTTTTTCCGTCCATTTGATGGGGATTGTTGTGGCGTTACTGATGCCCTGTCCGTTGGGACCGCGGAACCGTGACCACTGCTGCCCCTGCACCGCTGACGCCAACAAAATGCTGTATGCTACTACAAGGCCTTGCAGCGCTATTCGGCCGCCCGGCAACTGCTTTGTTCCTTTCATCTGACAATTCTCCCTTAAACACGTGGCTACGTTAAACATTGGACGTTTGACAAAACCCCGCCTACCGGATGGGCAGGGAGCAGCGCAACCGATAAACGAATCGTCTTAGGGTTTCGGTTGCGCGGCTCGTAACGGTTTCGTTTAACGTAAAACGTCAGACGAAACGAGTGGCGCAACCGATTGACGATATACGTATCATTAACCGGTTGCGGTTGCGAAGCTTGTACCATCTATTCTCTATTTATATCCGAAAGTTAACGCTTTTCCACAAATATTACAAGATATGTTAAACTTCAACCCTACCGCTTCTGCCGAGTCAGGTAATTGCGTCCTCTCATCCGTAGCGCCTGACCTACGCAAGGCACAAGCCGTGGTACCCACCATCTCGAATAAAAACAATGTCCAGAAGTAAAACACGGTTGAGAAACAAGACAGGGTTTGTTACATTAATACATGTGATAGCGTATCCAACACAATGAATTGGCTGGACAAGATGAAAGGGTGTAAACATGAACAGGATAAAACATACAATTAAGCTTTGGATGTTACTATTTGTGGGGCTAACCTGCCTGTTGCTGGGCGGGCGGTTGAGTGCCGAACCTGGAATTGTTTTCAAAGGCAGCGGCGGCCCGGGCACCGGTAAGCACATTGTTTTTGTCACCGGCGATGAAGAATACCGCTCCGAAGAATCGATGCCGCAGCTCGCCAAGCTCCTGGCTGTGCACCACGGCTTCAACTGCACGGTGCTCTTTGCCATCGATAAAGAAACCGGCGAGATTGACCCGCAAACAGTTGACAACATACCCGGACTTGAAACGCTCCAGACGGCAGACTTAATGGTGCTTTTCACTCGTTTCCGAGAGCTTCCTGATGAGCAGATGAAATTTATTATTGATTACACCAACTCGGGTAAGCCGATTATCGGATTAAGAACAGCAACGCACGCCTTCAATTACGAAAAACACAAAGACAGCCGCTACGCCAAATATAGTTTTCGAGACAAGCAATTTAACGGCGGATATGGACGTCAGGTCTTAGGTGAGACCTGGATAAACCACTATGGACGTCACCAAAAAGAAAGCACACGCGGACTGGTCGCCGAAGGTATGGAAAACCATCCAATCCTCAAAGGCGTTAACGATATCTGGGGGCCGTCTGATGTCTATGGTATCACAACGCTGGAGGGTGACAGTAAGCCGCTGATTATGGGGCAGGTGCTCGTTGGTATGGACCCGAAAGATGAACCTAATCTAAATAAGAAACCTGTGCCTGTCGTCTGGACCAAGACTTACACAGGTGAAAGAGGAAAAACTGCTCGCGTTTTCACTACCACAATGGGGCACGGAGACGACCTTAAAAACGAAGGTTTCCGCCGTCTTCTTGTGAACGCCTGCTACTGGGCGATGGGAATGGAAGATGAGCTCTCGGCCAGGAGCAAGGTCGATTTTGTCGGCGAGTATAATCCCAATCAGATTGGTATGGGCAAGCACAAAAAAGGCTTGAAACCATCTGACCACAAGCTCTCTGGTTTGGTCTCAATCTCTACTGTCGAGAGCCCCGGGCAAGCCCGCCTTACCTCTGGCGGGCAAGAAGAACCTGCGGCGAACAGTCTGGTCATTCATGTTGATAAAGGCAAGGAAGAAATCAGCAGGAACATTTACGGCCACTTCTCAGAGCACTTAGGCAGGTGCATTTATGGAGGTTTTTGGGTCGGTGAGGATTCGGCCATTCCGAACACGCGTGGCATTCGCAACGATGTAGTCGAGGCATTAAGACTAATTAAGATACCGGTGCTGCGCTGGCCTGGCGGATGCTTCGCAGATGAGTATCACTGGAAAGACGGTATAGGCCCCCGCGAAAAACGTCCTACTATGGTCAACACGCACTGGGGCGGAGTCACCGAGAATAATCATTTCGGAACGCACGAGTTCCTTGACCTGTGCGAACAGCTGGGCTGCGAGCCGTACATCTGTGGCAACGTGGGCAGCGGAAGTGTGCTGGAGATGCAGCAGTGGGTGGAGTATATTACTTTCGATGGCAAAAGCCCGATGGCGGACCTCCGCCGTGAGAATGGGCGAGACAAGCCCTGGAAGGTGAAATACTGGGGTGTAGGCAACGAAAACTGGGGCTGTGGCGGGGGTATGCGGCCGGAGTATTACGCCGACCTTTACCGCCGGTATGCTACGTATCTGCGTAACTTCGGCGAGAACCGGCTTTTCAAGATAGCATGTGGCGCCAGAGGCTCAGATCTTAACTGGACCGAGGTGCTGATGCGGGAGGCAGCAAGGTATATGAACGGTCTGGCTCCGCATTATTATTGCGGTTCGGGTAAAACCAAACGTCTCGCCACTCAAATTAACGAGATAGACTGGTTCGCGCAGCTTCAAAGAGCACTGCGTATAGATGAGATTGTCGCCGGTCAAGCTGCCATTATGGACAAGTATGACCCGAAGAAACGGGTGGCAATAATACTGGACGAATGGGGCGCATGGCACGAGGTCGAGCCAGGAACAAATCCAGGCTTTCTCTACCAGCAAAACACTCTGCGTGATGCTCTCGTGGCTGGTGTATCCCTCAATATCCTCAACAATCATTGCGACCGCGTGAAGATGGCCAACATCGCTCAGACCGTCAACGTTCTACAGGCAATGATTCTCACCGAGGATGAAAAGATGATTCTTACCCCGACCTACCATGTTTTCGAGATGTACAAGGTTCATCACGACGCTACTATGCTGCCTGTTGACCTTACGTGTAAGGATTATCAGTTTGGGGACGAAAAAATTCCTGCATTGAATGTTTCGGCATCGAAAGACAAATCAGGCAGTATTCATATATCGCTTTGCAATCTGGACCCGAAAAACTCGGCCCAGCTCGTTTGCAAATTTCGCGCTGACAGCTCGGACTCCGAGCAAACCGGCCCGCAGTGGGCCAAGAGCAAAGTAGTTTCCGGTCGTGTATTAACGGCTGATGCTATGAATGCACACAACACTTTTGATGACCCCGAAGTGGTCAAGCCCGCTGCTTTCTATAGCTATGAGCTGAGAAGTGATACTTTGAGCGTAGTGCTACCACCCAAATCGGTAGTAGTTCTGGAAATCAAGTAATCTACCGCGCGTGTAAACGAATCGTCATAAGGTTGCGGTTGCGAAGCTCGCATTGGTTGCGTTGAACGTATGACGTTTGACGAAACCCAGCACTAATTGTACAGTTCAACCGCTTATATATTTCTATAACGAAAGTACAATTAGTGCTGGGCAATCGATGTACGATAAACGAATCGTCATAAGAGGTTTTGAAAATGGCAAAAAGGAGTAAGGCTGGCCCAGCACTAATTGTTTCTTCTATGCCGAATGCCCGCCTACCCAGAGCTTGCCTGCCCGCCGTAAGGCGTCCTGTGGACAAAGTCTCGTACGGCGGGCAGGGCTCGTCCGTCGGGCAGGCAAAAATCAGTTGGTCCGTAAAATTAGTGCTCGGCTGGGTCGTAGGGGCAGCTATCATCGCCGCAGCAGGCAGTACCACCGCAGTAACCTCACTCGGCGGGAACTCAGCCGGCGTTGCTACTATCCCTTTTGGAGTCTCGGCTGGTCCGGCAGATGGACAAGGCATCGAGAATCTAACGATTTTCAATGGGCTATATCCTCGCGTGTTTTTCTTTAGGCAAGCTGAGGGCCAGGCTGCCCAGAAAAGTCTATCCTATGAGCAGTGGGAGAAAACCTTCGAACGACTGATGGGCATCGAGGGAAAGGTGCTGGATGAAGAGGTGCTGGGGCGGTCGGTCCGCAACATCGATTTCTTTACGCGTTTCAAGCAGCGCCACCCCGCTCAGCTCGTCCTTCTTCACTTCAATGGCAACGCCCGCGATCCACGCTACGAAGCGGGGAGGTTCTTCGCAGGTCACTGGATATATTTCAATGGAGCAAAGATTCTCTCCGACGTGCCGGCTGAACAAGGCCAGACGAATATCCACGTCGACAATCCAAACCTTTTCAAGTTAAACATGGGCCGCTATCTCGACCGCAACGATGATATCGGCCTATGTATGCTCGATGCCGACGGCAAACCCGATTGGCATCGCAGCGAACAGGTACAACTGGTCTCGATCGATTACGGCAAAAAAACCATTCGCGTTCGGCGCGGCTGCTATGGTACTAATCCGAATGCCTTCCCCGCTGGAGGCGGCTATGCCGCTGCTCATGTGACCGAAGGACCCTGGGGCGAGAAAAATAATCTGCTCTGGTACTATAATTACTCGACCTGCTGCCCGCGCGACGCGAATGGGCACAATTGCGCCGATATTCTGGTCGAGCATTTAGCCGAGTTGTTTGCACCCGAGGGTCTATTGGCAGCTTTCGATGGGCTGGAGTTTGACGTTTTAAAATTCCGCTGCGGCGGGGGCCTGAAAGGACGCGGAGCAGATTGCGATGCCGACGGTAAAGCCGACGCCGGCTTTTATGGTGGTATCAACGCCTACGGCATCGGCGTGGTTGAGTTCTGCCGCCAGTTGAGAGAATGGCTCGGAGAAGATAGGCTCATCCTGGCCGATGGGGCCAGCGCAAATAATCAGCGAGCATTCGGTATCCTTAACGGTATAGAAAGTGAGGGTTGGCCAAATTTGAGCGACTATCAGATTCACGACTGGTCTGGGGGACTCAACCGTCACTTCTTCTGGGACAAAAATGCCAGGCCTCCTGTCTTCAACTATATAAACCACAAATTCAATATGCCTACCGGCAAGCCGGGAGTAGTTAAGCAAGCAGATGTTCCCTTTAACATCCACCGATTAGTCTTTGCGGTTGGTGTCTTTACCAATTCAGCGATATGCTATAGTTATCCGCCCGCAAACGACCCTGGTGGTTTGTTTGGTATTTGGGACGAATTTCGAATGGGCACGGCTGAGTGTCTCGGCTGGCTTGGCAAGCCGCTCGGCCCTGCCGTGCGCATAGCCACTCTCCAGCCGGACCTGCTGGAAGGAAAAGGCAGTCCGATAGACCGCGACCTTATGGTTCGCTTCAATGGAACCGATGTGCGGTTCGAACGCGAACAAAGTAGTTTAAAGGTAACAGCAGTCGATTCCAAAGCATTGGAGATTCGTTTTCGTCTAAATAATGTGCCGTGTAGCGGACCGGACCTGTTTGTTTTAGTGACCGTGCGGGCGGATTCGATGCAAGGATACCCTTCGGAGGTCGCACGCCTGATGTATGTCGCCGCCGGTCTGCAAGGACAACAGGTAAGCGAAAACCACGCACTAATTGGTGGCTTCGACAAGAACCTTCCTTACGCTAATTTAGGACCTCCCATTTCAGTACAATTAGTGCGGGGCTTTATGACCTGGGTTAACGGCAGTGATTTTGATTCGGGCTTTTACTTCTATGATATTGGGTCAAACGCAGTCGACCTTGAATTCGTCGTAGAGGGTTCCGAGCCTGTATGGATTAGTCGTATTCAAGCCTACTCTCACCCCGATGTTATGTACCGGGAGTTTGAGCATGGGCTGGTAGTGGCCAATCCATCACCGCGGCCTTATGTCTTCGATTTGGACAAGCTCTTCCCGGGACAAACGTTTAAACGCATCCAAGGCTCCAGCACTCAGGACACTGTTGCAAACAACGGCTTAGCCGTCGAAGGTAAGCTAAGTCTCGGGCCCAAGGAAGGTCTTTTTCTAATCAGAGATTGCTCAATAGAAAAGACAATAGGTCATCTCGACCGAAAAAAGCCATAGCCTCTTTCGGAAGATAAAATGAATTCTTGGTTAAGCGGCGTCGTATGCTTTTTTGATTTCGTCGGCGATAATTTTTATTCCCCTTGTAACCATTTCTTTGCTCTGGGAGTAGTTTATACGGATACATTCGTTTTTGTGCTGCCATTGCTGTTTAATTCCCGGAAAGAAATAGTGACCGGGGACGACAAGAACCCCTCTTTTTTTGAGTCGTTCATAAAGCTCAGCGTTCGTGATAGGCAATCCCCTAAACCATAGCCACAGGAAGATCGCACCCTCGGGCTTGTGTATGTGAAAATCAATTCCGTCCAGCTCCTCGAAGAGAAGCTCCACAGCCTCAGCGGCCTTTTCCTGGTAGAATGGTTTAATAACATCCCGGCTCAGACGCAGGATGTCACCGGTGCGAACCAGATTTGTTGCCAGTGCTGCGCCTATGCTGCCTGGAGCAAGGCTCATTACGGCGTTGACATGCGAAACCATAGTGATAACTTCTTCATTGGCGATTACAATTCCCGTACGTGCACCCGGCAGCCCAAGTTTGGAAAGGCTCATACATACAATTGTGTGTTCGTTCCATATTGGTTGGACCTTTTTGAAGATGATGTTTGGAAATGGCGTGCCATAGGCATTATCAATAATCAGTGGAATATTATTTGCGCCGGCGAGGGCGCTGATTCTTTTGATTTCCCAGTCCGTTAGGACATTGCCGGTAGGATTAGTAGGTCGTGAAACACAAATAGCTCCAATATCATCGGTAATACTAATCCGGTCAAAATCGACATAATATTTGAAGATGTGCTCATCGATATGCTTGATTTGAGGCTTGCCGGCTATGAACATATCGTCTGACAAACCGATATCGCAATATCCGATATATTCGGGAGCAAGTGGCAATAGGATTTTCTTAGTGTTGGTGGCGCCTTCGAAGGCGCCGGCAAAGATGTTGAAAAGAATGAAAAACGCCGACTGGCTGCCATTGGTCAGGGCAACGTTTTTGGTTTTTATGTCCCAGCCGAATTCGTCGTTCAGAAGTACGCAAATTGCTTCGATAAATTCTTTATTGCCCTGAGGTGGGTCATAATTTCCGATGACACGCTCAAACTCACCATCATCCTTAAGGAGCTTTAACATGCTCTCTCGAAAATACTGCTGAACCTTTGGAATTTGAGCAGGGTTGCCTCCACCGAGCATCAGCATGTCCTGACTCTTGGTAACGGCATTACCCAAATCATCCATCAGTAGGCCGATGCCGGAGCCCATCGCAATCTTCTTGGCGAACTTGGACACTTTCATGATTTTAATTGTTTAAACTAATACCTTGTTACCTGTCAAATGATAAGTCATATCAATTGTGAATAATTAATGCGCTTATTCGCATCATTTCGAGCCAGCCGTCCCCGCTCTCGTCACGGCGGAGCGTGCCGTAGCCGCTTCGCCAAAGCCTGCCCGCCGTACAAGACTCTCTGGCTCGGTGAAGGCCTACGCCGAAGCAGGCTGGGCAGGCGGGCTACGCCTGCTGCGCCGGTGCGCAGCACGGCGAGCGGCGGCGAGCGAAATGACATAAGCGCAAATTTTAATCACAATTGGTATCAGTAGTTGTGAAAAATGCCACTGGAGGACTTGGATTTGGCTTAAGAATTTTGCATTTAGCGTAATAAATCGACATTGCCAGGGCTGGTACCGATTGTGGTTTTTTGCTGATAAAAACCATTTTTTTGTAACAAAACCGCATTCTCAAGCGTCTAATATTGTAAGGGTCTCCCCATAAAGGAGAACTTGTTGCGGGTATTGTTCCATAACAAAAACGCGCAAATATGGCGCGGAATGGTTGTAAGCTCTGTATATATAAGGATTTGTGATTCTAAGAGAATTTTGCCTGCCCGAGGGACAAGCCCTGCCCGCCGTACGAGACTCTGGGCAGGCGGGCTCTGGGTAGGCGGGCTTTTGAGGCAGTTGGATAGGAATGAAATCGCGAATAAAGCAAAGGAAGAAGTTAGGGCAGTTACTCTGCGAGAAAAGGTATTTGGATAAGTCTAACCTTGAATTTGCGCTTGCGGAACAAAAGATTGAGCACCGGCGTTTGGGCCAGATTTTGTTAGAGCTTGGCTATATAACGCAAAGCCAATTGAATGAAGCACTTGCGCTTCAAGTGGGGATAGAGAGGGTGGATTTGACCGATGTTACAATAAGCAGTGAAATCATTGCCCTTGTGCCGGTAGAGCTGGTCAGCAAATACAATATTTTGCCTTTAAAGTTTGAGCAGAGACAGAACGCCGAGACCTGCCCGCCGAACGAGTCTCTGGGCAGGCGGGACGCGGTGTTCAATCAATCATCGCTCGGCAGCACCGACCTTGAGCATACCAGCCCTTGGGGGATTAATAATCAGTTATTAGCGGTGGCGATGACAGACCCGTTCCAACCGCGGGTCACTGAGGATTTGCGGCTGGTAACCGGCTATTCGGTGCGTCGGTATTACGCTGACCCCTTGGAGATGGAAAATGCAATTATGAAATTTTACGGCAGCAATGTGGCAAGGATGTTGGATAACCTTGTTCCAGTCGAGCAGCGAACAGAGTCTGAGCTGGGTAATGGAGATTACTCACCGGCGAAGCTGCATGAGATGGCCAGAGAGCCTTCTTTAGTTAATCTTGTGAATTTAATAATACTGGAGGCGATTGAAGGCCGTGCCAGCGATATACACATTGAGCCATTTGAGAATAAGGTGAAGATAAAGTACAGAATTGACGGTATGCTTGTGGAGAAAACGCCTTCTTCGAAGCGTCTTCAGGCGGCGATTGTCTCGCGTATAAAGATTATGGCGGATATGAATATTGCCGAGCGTTTCGTGCCGCAGGATGGGCATATCGAATTTGCCGGCAAGAAGGGCAGGGTCGATATTCGTGTCTCGACCGTTCCGACGGTGTTCGGCGAAGCGGTGCAACTGAGACTTCTCGATAGGTCCGCATCATTATTGGAGCTTGGTGATTTGGGGATGAGCCCTCAATGTCTGAAGGGCTTTGATCAATGTCTGCATAAGACACACGGGATTGTACTTGTCACTGGGCCAACCGGCTGCGGAAAAACAACGACACTTTATGCAGCATTAAACAAGATATACTCGCCGGCTGTCAAAATGATAACGATAGAAGACCCTGTCGAATATCAGCTTGAAGGTATTAACCAGATGCCGGTCAATCCAAAAAGGGGACTTACGTTTGCCACGGGCCTGCGACACATACTCCGTCACGACCCGGACATTGTGATGGTGGGAGAAATCCGCGACCGAGAAACCGCTGATATAGCGATTCGCGCAGCGTTGACAGGGCACCTTGTTTTCTCAACACTCCACACAAACGATGCAGCAGGGGCGGTTACCAGATTGATTGATATGGGTGTTGAGCCGTTCCTATTAGCCAGTTCACTCGAAGCGGTGTTGGCTCAGAGGCTGATTCGCAAGATTTGTCCAAAATGCAAGGAGCCGTACAGTCCGGATGAAAACCTAATCAAGGCCTTGAATGGCTCAGTGGAGATTGAACCTGGTACGAAGTTTTATCACGGTGTTGGTTGTAATGAGTGCAGTCAGACAGGCATGGTCGGGCGAATGGGCATATTTGAGCTGCTTAGGATAACCAGCAAAGTGCGGGAATTGATAGCGCTAAAACCGACAACTGATCAAATCATAAAGGTCGCGCCGGCAGACCATATAAATATGGTGCATGATGGTATCAGCAAAGTGTTAGAAGGTATCACGACTCCTGAAGAGATTTTCAGGGTCGCCAAGAGTATCGGTGAAGATGATTAAAACGCAAAACGTCAAGCGTATCTCGAATGAGATACCGGATGCGAGAAACAAAAAGTGGGCCAGTTTTCTTACAAAGCAGTCGATCAGAGTGGTGGGCACGTTGCAGGCACGATAGAGGCGGCTGACCGTCGAAGTGCTGTAGCTGCTCTGGCTGACAAAGGCCAGTTCGTAACCGAGCTGGGCGAAAAGACCCAGAGAACGAGCGTCAAAAGCGATGCAAAGGAGGCGCTGGACCTGTCCAGATTTGTGAAGTTCGGCTCGCGAAGGATTAGCAGCAAGGACATTCTGGCCATGACAACGCAGTTGAGCACGGCTTTGCGAGCGGGACTTCCACTGCTCAATGGGCTTGAGCTTATTCTTGAACAACAACACAAAACTGCAATGAAAGAAATGATGGGCCAACTTGTCAACGGAGTCAGTTCCGGGCAGTCACTTTCAGAGGCTATGGCCAAGCACGAAAAGGTTTTCAGCCCGTTGTATCTGTCGATGATAAGAGTTGGAGAAACAGGGGGAATTCTCGATGGGACATCGGCTCAGTTAGGATTGATGTTAGGCAGGGATGAGAAGATAAAAACAAGTATGAAAAATGCCTCAGCGTATCCTATCTTCGTTTTGTGCATCGGGCTTGTGTCGGTGATTATCATAATAACGTGGATATTGCCAAAGATTTTAGAGACGGTAACCGGCGGTATTTCTGTATTGCCGCTGCCCACAAGAATTCTAATGGCAGTGAGTGGATTAACAAAAGGTCTGTTTACGACGTTTTTCGGCTGGCTTGTTATTGCTTTGATTGCCAGCGGTCTGTATTACCTAATAAGGTGGACAAAATCTGAGGGCAGAATCAAGTGGGATGCTTTTAAACTTAAGATACCCATTTTGGGCTCGGTTTTGCGGACGATTGCAGTTGGCAGGTTTGCAAGGACGCTTGGTTCGCTGACCAAAGGAGGTGTTATCATTTTGGAGGCCCTTAGTGTCGTTCGTGATACGCTTGGCAACGAATTGTTAGGCAGGGAGATTGATGCTGTAGCAGAAAAGGTCAAGCGTGGTGAGCCGCTGGCTGGTCCGTTGGGTGAATCCGGATATTTTCCACCGCTGCTTGTGCAAATTATTTCGATAGGTGAGCAGACGGGCAAGCTTGACGAATTGTTGCTCAATGCCGCTGACACTTTCGATGCCGAGGCGGACTCAGCAATAAACAGATTTATGGCGATTTTCCCGGCCATTTTAATACTCGTGCTGGCTTTGTTGATAGGCTTTATAATAGCGGCGACCCTGCTGCCAATAGTAGTTATGGAACTCGGTGGAGCTGCAATTTAGAAAAGATTAAAATGTAAAATGAAAAACGTAAAACTATAACGCAAAGCTGAAAATTTTTTAGTTTTGAATTATGGTTTTTCCCTTTTAGCTTTAAGTTTTTAGTTTTTTGGAAAGGTATCCAGATGAAACGAAAAAAGCAAAGAAGGAAGGCATTTACGCTTGTAGAATTACTTGTGGTAGTTTTAATCATATCGATGCTTGCAGCGTTTGTTGCGCCGAGGATGTACAAGGGCCTGGGCAGGGCAAAGAAGGACATAGCAAAGGCCAAGATGGCGATTATCGAGGATGCCCTTGCCAGATTTTATATCTCCTGTGGACGATACCCCGACGACTCAGAGGGTCTTGAGGTGCTCCTTGTGGCACCTGCGGACCTTACAGAGCAGTGGGATGGGCCATATCTAAAGCGAAGTGAAATGCTTGACCCGTGGGGCAATCCCTACATCTATGTCGCCGAAGGCCAGGTCAACCCGGGCAGTTTCGACCTGGTAAGCCTTGGAGCCGATGGTATGGAGGGGGGCGAAGGTGACAACGAAGACATATACAATGATTAGCAGATACAGGATATACAAAAAATGAGCTAAAGTGAGCTAAAGTGCCGAAAGTGAGCTAAATTATAATTCATAACTTTAGGCACTTTAGTCACTCCAAATTTTAGTTCCTTTTAACTTTCGGATTTATCCGAGAAGCGATATATGAGACACGATATACGTAATACGAAATACGGTTTTACCGTCGCCGAGTTGCTAATAGTAGTAATGATTATTGCGCTTATTGCCAGCGTCGGCGGTGGATTTTATGTGGGAACATATAAGAACATGCTGGTCGTAAAAGCGGCCCGCGACTTTCTGCTTACAGCTAAATATGCAAGCATAATGGCGATTGAGAAACAAACGCAGTACGAGATACGTTTGGATGTAGCCAATAACGGATTTCACTTAGCTACCACACAATTGGATGAAGAAACCGGGCAGACGGAGCAGACAGTTGTGAAGGATTCTTATTGCAAGCCGGTCGAATTCGAGGGTGACGTTAAGTTTGAGGACATTCAAATCACGCCGACTGGTTTGGAGACAACGACCGGCGACTACGATGAGCAGGCAATAGTTTTTCTGCCGAACGGCAACGCACAATCGGCGGTGATTCAGATTGGTGACGGCAAGACCCATTATACGATAATTATCAATGCCGCGACCGGCAGGGCAAAAATGTATTTCGGCGCGGTTGAAGACTTAAAAACCGGCACAGATATGATAGTCGGTGCCGTCGATTTGGACGCAGAATGATGGTGTGGGCAAAAAGAAAAAACAAAGGTTTTACTCTGGTAGAGACAGCCGTTGCAAGCGCTATCCTTTGTGGAGCCGTTTTGACGATTGGAGCAATCAGCACCAGGGCACTTACCGGTACAAGACTTAACAGGCGATATGAAGTTGCAGCAGCATTGATTGATAAGCAGCTTAGTCTGATTGACTATGTCGGTATCGATGAATTCATCGAAGTAGGACAGACCGAAGGCATCTTCGATGAGTTTGGGCAGGAGTATCACTGGGAAGTTGCTACTGAATACCAGGATATTGATAGTCTCTATCTGGTGACTATAACGGTTAGCTGGGTCGAGCACAATCGTCCTTATAGTATCACAGCCGATACCATGCTCGACGGGATAAGTGTGTTTATTGAGGTTGAAGTTCAACCGCAGCAAGAGTGATTAAGAAGATGTGTTCGAGAAAAGCAGGATTTACGTTGGTAGAAGTGTTGGTGGCATCGACTATAGGGGCGTTTGTTGCGCTGGTGGCGGTGGGGACACTGAGGGCTATTACGGCCAGTTCCGACATCGTGGAGTATAACATCAACGCTGCTGCCGAGGTGAGGTTTGCATCGAATATGCTCGAAAGGGACCTTGTTAATATCTACCGTGACGATAATAAAGAGAATACCAAATTTATCGGGACGCTCGAAGAATCCCAGCATGACAATATTAGCTATCTGGTTTTTTACACTCTCAGCAGAGCAAAGGCCAGAGTCGGCCAGCCTGAAGGTGATATATATGAGGTGGAATATTATCTGGTAAAGGATGAAGAAAAGTCGGCGCTAATGAGGCGGTTGTGGCCAAATCCCAATAAAGAAGCGGAGGCTGGCGGAATACTGACGGTCATCGCCGAGGATATTGACGTTTTCGAGGTTAAGTTCTTCGACGGAGAAGAATGGTCCTATGAATGGCCGGAGGAGATGGAGGTTCTGCCGCAGTTGGTTGAGGTGAGCATCGTGGCAAAAGCGCCGAGCCGAAGGGAGCCGGCTATGGAATCTTTTGTTGTAAATTTCGTCAGGTCTGCAGTCGCTGCAGCCAGTACTTTAGAAAGTGGCGAAGAGCAAAGAAGCGGCGAAGAAAGCAGTGTGGAAAGCAGCGCTGGTGCTAATATCGAGACAACAAGATAAGAGATAAAGTAAAAAATAGGAGAGCGAAAGTTTGCTGAAACAATGGGTACTAATGGCGGCAAAAAAGGGCTTGTCCTTGTAACAGTGCTGTGGGTGGTAATGGTGCTTCTGATTATCGTTGCTGTCCTGGGGCGCAAAAGTCGGCTCGATGCAAAAGTATGCTTCGCAAGGATGGAAGGGCTTAGGTGCAAGTGGGCTTGTCGCGCAGGGATAGAGACCGCTATTGGGCTGCTCAACGAGGACGAAAGGGAAAGCGACTGCCTGACGGACCTGTGGAGCGATAACGACGAAGATTTTAATGATATTGCGTTAGAGAGGTGCTTCTTTAATGTTCGGGTTATTGATGAGGCGAGCAAGTTAAATATAAACACCGTCACTAAAGGGCAACTTTTGGGATTGCCGGAAATGCTTGAGGAAATCGCAGATGCGATAATCGACTGGCGTGACAAAGATGATACGCCGAGCGCGGCAGGTGTTGAAAGCGGATACTATGAGGAGCTGCCGTTCGGATATATGGCCCGCAACGGCCCTTTCAGGACAATACGTGAACTACTGTTGGTTAAGGATGTTACCGAAGAGCTTTTTTACGGAGAAGACACCAACTTTAACGTCCAATTAGACTACAATGAGAGAGATGGTGACAAAAGTCCGCCCGTAGATGACGGAGATAGTGAACTGGATTTGGGTTGGATTGAGTACCTGACGTGCTATTCGTACGATAGCAACAAAGATGCCAGCGGGAATGCAAGGATTAATATCAACGAGGCTAACGAGAAGCAATTGGAAAGGTCTCTGGGCATAAGGAGATCTCAGGCCCAATGGATTGTGGAGGAACGCAACAAAAAAACGAACAAAAAATTCCAAAGTATTGGTGATTTGATAAGTAATAAAAGTCCTGAGGTGGCGCGGAAGAGTTCGAAGAAGGATTCGGATGAGGCTGAGCCTTTGGATTTGCAAACATTTTATCAGATAGCTGACAAAATTACGGTCAGTGACGAGGAGAAAGTGCCAGGAAGGGTAAACATCAATACGGCCCCAAAGATTGTCTTGTCCGCCTTACTGGGTGGTGACGACGCGGCTGACCAAATTGCCGAGAATATAATCACCTATAGAGAGAGTTTGATGTATGGGATGGAAAGCATTGCAGAGGTGATGCAGGTGGGGTCGATGAACATCGATTCTTTCAAGAAGATTGTGGATTTTATAACCACCCGCTCCAATGTTTTTACAATTCGCTCCGTTGCGACGGCTGATAGAAACGGCCTTAGTGGTGCAACATTGGAGACGGAGGCCGTGGTGGATAGGAGTTCGACACCTTGTAAGATACTTTACTGGTATCAGGGGACGAGTAATTGATTATTAATTATTCTCTTTGCTGTCTATGGCTTATACAGTGAGAGTTGAGCGAAATGAATAACGACAAGATAAATATGGAAACCCAGCCGTCCGTGATAGCAATAGCACACGAGGAAAACGAGTTCAAAGCTGTAGAGCTCCGAAAAAAGGGCGGGGTCTTTGAAGTTCTCTGGACAAAGAGCAGCAAAGGCACTGATACGGACTGGCGCCTTTTTGCAGCCGAGTGTGGTTTGTCCCTTGAGCCAACGGCGCGCTCACATGTTAAGGATGACAGAATAGTTGTAGTTGGCTTTAATTCGACAGGAGTGGCTTTTTATCGCATTACTGTCCCCCCGGTGGGAGAACAACAAACAGCATCGATAGTCAAATTGCAGGCTGAGAGCCAGCTACCGTTACCCGTCGAGCAAATGGAGCTGGCCTGGCGGCTCGGCCAGGTGCGGGATAAGCAGGTGCCCGTCACCATTGCAGCGGCAAGAAGAAAACAGCTACAAGGATTTGTAAAAAATGTGTGTGATTTTGAGCCAAACAAAATACTGTTAGACTGCGAGGGATTAATAGAAGCGTGGAGAGCCTTCTTTTCCGAAGAGGAAAAAGACGCTGTTGTAGTCAGTATGGCAGAGCGAAATATGCAGGTCTGTCTGGCTGAGGGCGGACGCTTGTGCAATGCCGTGGTCCTGGATATGGGGACAGAAGATTTAGCCAGACAAACTGAAGCTAACGAAAGATTTATCCAGGATATGAGCAGCGTGTTGGAATTGTTTGGTTATAAAGAGCCTGCGAAATTGCCGGTTTTTGTGCTGTCGGATGGCAGCGCTGAGTATGTAGGTGTAGTTTCTTCTCTTAGGTCAGCAGGGTTAAATGCCAGAGCAGCCTTGCCAGACATTAAGAAGTTAACATCGAATACGGAATTTCACCTTGAACAGGCCTACGAATATCGCGTGCCGATAGGTCTTGCGCTGATGGCACTTGAGGGACGCACGAATGAGCTTGATATTTTTGAGCGTTTGTACAGACCGGCCGAGAAGAAGAAAAAGGGGTATTGGTTGTATTCCCCAAAGGTGGCATCCGCGATTGCATCGGCGATTCTGGTTTTATTGGTTGTTATCTCTTATGCAGTGGATGTGGCTATTCCCGGTGCAATCGAAAAGCATTTGAGTGCATCCCTTTCGGATACAAATATGAATCTGCTGATGGAGCGGCAAAATCTAATCAAAACAGTTGCATTGCAAAGGCCTGATATGCTCGACCTTTTGAATCAGGTCAGCCAAAGCGGTGATAGGGGGATAAAGCTGGAGAGTTTGTATTTTAAAAAAGGCCAGCGGGTGACCATAAGCGGCGAGGCGCCCGGTAATGAGCAGCTATACAAATTTGAGGAAAGCCTGCAGAGTAGACCTGGTATAAAAGATGTGAAGATGAGCTCGACCAAAGACGTCAAAAGCAAGAATCTAAAATTTACTATAACTTTTCATTACAAGAACTTTACCCAGTAGAGAACCCGAGAAAAAGTATGAAAATTAAAGAAGCTGTAATAGAAAAATTAAGCCAAAAGGATATTCGAACGCTGAAAATTGGTGCTGTGTGTGTGGCAGCTATTCTGGTGTTTGTGTTTGCATCGGAGTTGATAGCGCGCTGGACGCAGGCGAGAAAATCACTTGCACAATTGGAGAACAAATTAGAACTTCTCGATGTGGACAAGGCTAAGCAAGCGGGCTTGATGTCGATTGTGCCTGTGTTTAAGATGCCGGAGAAGGAAGAGATGCAAAAGTTTCTGTTTAGAGATAAGCTTGACGAGCAATTAAAGAAGGCCGGGATTAATAGCAAGCCTTTGCAGGTCGTCTCTACCGGAAAATCTAAGCAGACTACGTATAAGCTGTTGCGTTTGAAATGCAACGCCACATGCAGATTCGAGCAGTTGCTCGATTTGCTTGCTAACCTCAAAGAAAATCCTTATCTGGTCGGCGTTGAGGAGATGCGCATAAAGTGCGATCCGAAAAAGCCGCAGGAAGTAGAGCTGGACCTGACAGTGTCGACATTTGTAAGGTGAGAAATGCAAATTATGAAACTTAATTATCTATATCTAAAAGAAAAGAAAGAAGTCGTCTCTTTTGTGCTGCTTGGGGTCTCAGCACTCCTGGCAGTTTTAATCTTGATTAAAGTGGGAAGCTTCTTTGCGGCCTCGGTCAGGGCGGAGCGCTTAGTTAAAAAGGCTGTCGCACAAAATAACATAGACGCAAAAGATATGGAAAAGTATTTTGCAGAATCCAAAACTATCGCTAACAAGTTAAAAAGAGAAAACTTATTTGCACCGCCTCCGCCGAAACAAAATCCTGTTAAAGAGGTATGGGGTATCTTTGGTGATGAGGTGCTGATAGAAGACAAATGGTACAAAGTTGGTGACAAGGTTGGAGACGCGAAAATCGTGGCAATCGGGCCTACTTCGGTCAAAATCGAATGGGACGGGAAGGAAAAAGCCTTTGCTCCTATTGATGCGGTGGTTGCTTCGGCGCCCGTAGAGCCGTTGCGTCCTGTAGCAGATGCAAAAGAGAAAAAAGAACCAGACCAGGCCGGTGTTGAGAAGGTTGTGATTCAGTTCGAGGAAAGACAAATATTTGGTCCCGGAATCGGAGGGGTCTTCGGCCAGGAGATGGGGCCGGGATTCCCAGGGGGATTCGATAGGTTAAGGGAAAGATTCCAGAATATGTCTGAAGCCGATAGGGAGAGACTCAGGGCAGAAATGCAGGAAAGAAGAGAGAGATGGGAGAGCATGTCTGAGGCTGAAAGGGACAGATTTAGAGCTGAAATGCGCGAAAGATTTGGCGGCGGACGGCCACCAGACGACAGACAAGGTCAAGGCGGCAGACGATGATAAACCGATTGAAGTGAGGTAAATAAAATGAGAAAGTCAGGAACAACAACAGTATTTGTAATGGTTTGTGTTGCGGTGCTTCTTGGGGCCTGGGGGATTGGTCTATGCATCAGACAAGTCAGGTTCCGCAACGCTGCTATTGAATCCGAGGCAGCTACTGAGCCTCAAATGAGCGCAAATATCCAAAAGCCAATCGGTGCCGGTGGGACTAAAGGGGAACCCGCCGGGATGGCTCAATTTCGGCCTGAGATAGTTCCAATGCCTGGAGATGAAGAAAGAAGGCCGGTGGGCGACCTTTCTGAGGAAGAAAGAGAGAGCATGAAGCAGCGATTTGAGAATATGTCTGAGCAAGAAAAGGAAGAGTTCAGAGTCCAAATGCGTGAAAGAGCCGGCGGTCGCCGGCCGCAAGGAGACGTTAGATTTCGCAATCTCTCTGAAGAAGAAAGAGCCAGATTAAAGGAGCAAAGAGAGAGCATGAGGCAGCGATTTGAGAATATGTCTGAGCAAGAGAAGGAAGAGTTTAAGGCTCAAATGCGCGAAAGGTCTGGCGGTCGCCGGCCGCAAGGTAACGCCGAAGGTGGCAGACGGCGACAAGGTGCCGGACAGCAAGAAAATAGTTCAGAATGATTAGAGTGAGGTGAGTAAAATGGAACGGTCAAAATTAAAAATATCGATATTAGTTGGTCTTGCAGCGGTTCTTATTATCTGGAGGGTCGGTTTCTACCCACCCGTGCCTCAACAACCAAAAAAGCCAGGTGAGACTAAAGTAGCTATCGAACCCGTCAAACTCGATGAAGTTCACACGCCCAGTGATGCAAACGAGACTAAGGTGGCTTTTGATATTAATGAGCCTGGAAGATTAACGGATGCTAACGAGCCCCGAACATTAGCTGCTGTTGGTGAGCCGAAGAAGTCTGTTGAGCCTAATGAGCCGATGGAATTTTTGAACCTCAAAAATGTGGAGATGAAGGCCATTATTGAGAAGCTTGCAGACTGGACCGGCAAGGTGATTATTCCTACCGACGAATCTATGAAGCAGAGGGTTACAATATACGCACCAGATAAGCTGCCAAGAAATAAGGCTCTTGCGAAGATTTACAGTGCGCTGCGTGTGAAGGGCTATGTTGTCGAACAAACCGATGACACGATTTATCTCAAACCTGTCGCCGAGCAAAAACTTGGCGAGGTTCCCACCGTACTTGCCGATTATCCTCTGGCAAAGCTCGAAAATAAAGACCAGGTGGTTCAAAAATTCTTTAAGCTAAAGAACTATAGCCCTTCGCAGATGGGCGAGATTATTGTGCCGTTGATCGGCGAGTACGGCTATGTGAGCGCCGATGAAAGCACCAGTAGTTTGCTGGTGATTGATACCGTTGCCAATCTGCTGCGCATTAGCCAGATTATCGAGCAGTTTGACGCGGTCAAAGCTGAGCAAACAGTTACGGAGATTTTTGAAGTTTATCATGGTGACCCTGCGGACATTGTTGAATTGCTCCAGACGCTGTTAAGTGAGGGCGATACCTTAAGCAGGGCAAGGGGGCAGCAGGGCCGAGACCGTGGACCTTGGCCTCCTTCGTCGAGACCAAATATTCCGAGCGGCGCTTCATCGAAACAACCCGGTAGCAAAGCTGCGATGGCTACTTCAATCACGGTTGGCACGAGCCAGGCACCGATCGTACTTATCCCGGAACCGAAGCACAATTGGATTATTGCAAAAGCTTCGCCTGAGAATATGAAGGTAATTGGCGAGTGGATCAAGAAGCTTGACAGGTCGGTTACAACATTACTTGTCGATTATCCGCTCGCGAGCATCGAAAATAAAAATCAGGTGGTTCAGAAATTCTTCAGGTTGGAGAACTACAGTCCCCAGCAGATGAGCGAGGTCATTGAACCTTTGCTTAGCGAGTCCGGCTATATAAGCGCTGAGGAAAGTACACGCAGCCTGCTGGTGATTGACACGGTTGAGAACCTGATGCGCATCGAGACGATTATCGCTCAGTTTGATGTGCCCGAAGCTGAGCAAACCGTTACGGACATTTTTGAGATTTATCATGGTGACCCTTCTGAGATTGTTCAGTTGTTGAGAATGCTTTTAAGTGCCGAAGGTACCGGTGGAACCGGTCTCGGTCGAAGCATTAGTTCAAGCCGGAGCATCGGTTCCAGTCGAAGCAGCCGTTCCAGTCGAAGCAGCAGTTATGGTCGAAGCAGCAGTTTCGGTCGAAGCGATACATCGTTGTCTCCGTCGAGATCCGCCTCCAGGACAGGGACATCGTCGGTTGTGGTTGGAACCAGCCAGTTCCCGATTGTGCTTATCCCCGAGCCAAAACGCAAGTGGATTATTGCAAGGGCATCGGCTGAAGATATGAAGCGGATTGGCGAGTGGATAGAGAAGCTCGACAAGGAAGAGCCGGTCAAACAAGAATACGAAACGGTTGCAATAGGATATGCTGATGTCAGCGAAGTGGCCGACCGCCTTAATGAGGCGCTGCAGCAGATGCCCGGTAGCGAGTTACAGGCGAGTGTTCTTATTCAGCCATTGGTACAGGCAAGGCAGATTGTAATATTCGGCAGGGCCGATATGCGCGAAATGGTTAAGAAACTTATTGCGGAAGTAGATATTCCTGCGGGTATGTTTGAAACAAGGGTCTTCAAATTGAAATATGCTGACCCTGACGAGGTTAAGGAGAATATCGAAGGTCTTTACGAGCAACAAGCCGGTAATATTTTTCGTTCTACCAGTGGTTTTTCAAGGTCATACAGCTCACGCACGGTTGAAACCCAGGAAACGGTAAAAGTAATATCATTTACGACGATGCAGCAGGTAACCGTGATTGCCTCGCCTGAAAATATGCTTAAAATCGCTGAGCAAATAGCGGAATGGGACGTTCCGCTCGATGTGGCTAAAGTTAAGCCGAGGATAATTGAGTTGCGGAATTCAGACCCCATTGAGATGGCCGATTTGCTGACGACGCTTTTCAGCGAAGAAACCGGTAAAGGCATGTCGCTCTACGATATCTTGTTTGGTACAGGAGCAGAGCAAAAGCAGAAGATTGTCGGGCCGCTCTATGGCCAATTGACCTTTGAAGATGTGCCGGGGACAAAGAAGATTATCGTAATAAGCAAGATTCCTGAGGCATACGATGTTATTGAGCAATTGGTCGAAGACCTTGACAAGCAGGAGATGGGCGAAATCCCAAAGGTTGTAACGCTCAAGTACGCCAAGCCCGAGGATCTGGCTGAACGTCTAAATGCAATGTTCTGCGAGCCGGGCACTTCGGCCGCGATTGTACGTAGTGCAACAGGCCTGAGCGAGTACTCAATGGAAGAATCGAGCACCTCCAGCACCAGCAGCTCCGATCAGAGCAGCACCAGCGGCACTACCAGCCAAAGCCAATATACGCCGTGGTGGTCAGGGGCCGGGGCACGAAGCAGCATCGATGAAGAGATGCCGATAAGCAACGTTATAGGCAGGATACGCTTCGTTCCGGAGCCACGCATTAAAGCCATTCTTGTTCTTGCTCCTCCGGAATTTATGCCGGAGATAGAAAAGTTGATTGGAGAGCTCGACATACCCGGCAAACAGGTGATGGTTAAGGCAATTATTGTGGAAGTCGACCATAGTAGTATGACATCTCTTGGTGTGCAGCTTGCGCCGACTTCGTCGGCTGGATTGGCATTCGGCACTTTGGATGAAAATACAGCTACCATTGTCAACGCTCTTAAGTATCTTGAAACATACGGCTCGCTCACACTTACTGCGACAACAGACATTACTGCGATGATTGATTTTCTCGTCAAGAAAACTAATGCAAAGATTCTCAATCAACAGACTTTGTGGACGGAAGACAACGAAGAGGCAAGTTTCTTCAAAGGCGATAAAGTTGCATTTATGACAAGCGTTCAAGCTGCTACGGGTGTAGCTGGGGCTACACAGAATTTAGAATTTCAAAGAGTAGGTATGACTCTGGCTGTCCGGCCAAGTATTACTCCCGAAAGCAACGTTGAAATGATTATAAATATTATAATCTCACAGCTCACTGCAGATGAGGAAAACGGCCAACCGGTAAGGACCGAGATGGAAACGAAAACCAATATGATAATTAAAGACGGCCAGACAATTATGCTCGGCGGCATACTCTTTCAGGAAGACAGGGTTGTCCAGCGAAAGGTTCCGCTATTTGGCGATGTGCCTGTGGCTGGCGGCTTGTTCCGGCACGACGAAACTACGGCTATCAACAATGAAATGCTCGTGTTTATAACTCCCTATGTAATAGGTGAGCCTGGCACCGTACTTCCTGAAACAATTCAGGAAATGGAACGTCCTAAAGAAAAGCTCAGAGACATCCGGGGACAATTAGAAACCACTATGCAAAAGCTTGAGCAGGAGCTTCCATAAAGTTCGAGTCTTTTGGTGGCTTTGCGTCTTGTCGGAAATCAGCGGTCGTTTTCGTCGGGAAATTAGACCAAACACCGCTGTCCCATTCTCGATTCTTTTCTTCTGCGAGCATCGAGCATCAAGCATCGAGCATCGAGAATGTTTCGGTTAGAACGCCTCATATGAATTCAGAGCAACTGGAAAAATACACCTCAGCGATAACGCTTTCAGACATGGAAATCTTTGTGTTTCCCGGATTGATGTACGGCCTGGTTCTGGCTGATATTATGAGTCCGATTATCTGGCAGTGGCGCCAGCTTGAGCCTTTCAAAAAGCTGCAGGGCAAAAGCAGCTATAAAAAATTGATGCGGCTCAAGCAATTCATAATCGATGAGTTTGATTTTAATCTCGACCTTGACACCTGGGGACTGACAAGCAAAGATAAAGAACTCAAACGTTTTGAGAGCTTTATTTCCCCTGCCGATATCGCTAAAAGCAATGCTCTATTCGGCTACGAAGGTGACAAATACTATTTTGATGTGGATATCAGAAAGCACTTTGGGCTGGATAAATATGACAGTGACATGATCCCATACTGGAAGACGGAAACTATCGAGGCTATGAATGCCTTTCCATACAGACATGGCTATACAAAATGGGCAGGGGAGTGTGTTTCATTGTCGGCTTTGTACGCGGCAGCGGCGTTTATCGTATGTGGAATACCTCTGGAAGATATCTATATGATACTCACTCCGCTTCACTCGCAGAATTTTATCGACATACAGGACGGCGTTCTAACCAACAATAGACGGCTCGTTACCAAAACGATGTGGTTCAACGGCACCGCCATTTCCAACAAGGCCCAGCGGGCGCTGCGCAACGAAAACGTTACAGTTGTGACCCATTGTAGCGGTTATATACATTGTTTGTATGAGCTTGCAACGATGGATAAAAAAGCTTACCAGAATCTTATCAAGAAGCTCACTTCGTATCTGTCAACAGAGCTGACGCTGCAGGTCTTTGCAAATTTTCTGCGCTCTAACCAGGAATACCAGAAGTTCTTTCAAGTCTGCCGTGACTGCCATGGACAGGCAAAGTTCTTAAAGGCGGAGCTCCTGTTTCATTACGAACACGGCAGTAACTACAAAGTAGCCGACAAGACTTTCGACAAATTGCTCGCTGAGGTTTCCGATGAGGATTTTGTCCCGTATCAGGTATCCGGCAGAATTCGCTGTGATGAGCTTGAAAAATTTTTAGAAAAGCAAAAGCCCAACTTGAGAAGCACCGAGGGCAAAACGGCCTTTAGAAAATTTGTTGAGCCCGTCATCCCAAGGGCACAAAAGTTTGTGGACAAGTTAGCTGATTTTGTTCATACTGAAGCTAAGTTGCCGGCTTTGGACAAAAATTTTGTTCCTACCGCTCCGATTGAAATCTCTGTGGCGCAAAATAGAGAGCAGATAATTGAATATCTGCAGCAAGTCCGCCGAAACAACCCGACCGCTGACCTTGCCTTTTACTCGTATCGTGATATGGAAAGCTGCGATTGGGTCCCGTTTATCAAAGCAGCCGTCGAGCGTAATCCTGTTTCGATTCAGATGACAGAAGCGATGTCGGACGAAGAAATATATGCGTGGCTCAGGCAAATGAAAAATATCTCGATTTACGATGCCGGACGTTTGGCGCAACCTGATGAAGTGGCAAATTACCAGACCGGCGACGGACTCGAAAAGGCCTTTTTGCTCGCCGACGTAATTCGCGAAAGAAAACCCGAGCAGGATATTGAAATAATCGTAGACAACAGCGATGTAACCTTAAAAGCGCAGAATCAGTACTCCTTTACATCCGCCAAAGGCCTCGTAAAACAAGTTTTCATCTCTGCGGCCGGGGCTTTCAGAGCAGTCGAGTGAAAAGCAGCAGCCGCATATTTCATGAGTTTTGTGAAAATGCGACATAATTTTTATTACTTAAGAGGTTACGTGTATAGCCTAAAATTACACACTTTTGTTTTTGGAAAAACGGCTAAAATTATGTCGAATGTCGTAAGTTCTTTAATAAAACCACATAATTTTCTGTTTTCTCTGTGCCCTCTGTGGCTAATAAAAATTAATTCTCTGTGTTCTCTGTGCCCTCTGTGGCTAATAAAAATTAATTCTCTGTGTTCTCTGTGCCCTCTGTGGCTTTGAAAAATTCGTGCTAACCGTCCAGCATCCATCCCTCACGGTAGGTCTTGTAGATGTACTGGTCGGCTTCAGGGCAGTTGGTGGCCTTCAGGTTCTCGGCGTCCCACGTGAGTTTCTTGCCCACGCGGTAGGCTACCAGCGCCAGCAGGTTGTGTTCGATAAGAGCGCCGGAGTAATCGAAGTTGCAAAGCGTTGGTTCGCCGCCCTTGCAGCCGATAATCCACTCCTTGTGGTGGCCGGGCGAAGGCGGGATTAGCTCCTCGGCCTTAGGCGAGATATAGTGGGTCATATCACCCTTGAGCATCAGGACACGGTAGGCGTAGTCGGCAATCAGAAAGCCCTGGTCGCCGGTGAAGATGACGCCTTTAAACATCTCGTCGGCGTTGAATATCTTCGATGGCATACCGGGCTTCTGGCCGCCATCATACCAGTAAACCTGGACAGCCGGTCGCCAGTCGTTGGCCGGGTGGTCCCAGTTCGCCGTCAGCCATTGCGGGCACGTGTCAGGATGAACGGGCGTTCCGCTGGCCTCGCACGTCGTGGGAAATCGCAGGTCAAGTGCCCAATACACTATGTCTATCATGTGGCTGCCCATGTCTCCAATCTGTCCGCTGCCGAAGTCCCAGAAGCGGTTCCATTTCAAGCAACCACCGATGTACCCTGGATTGTACGTATGGAACGGCGACGGGCCAATCCACAAGTCCCAGTTGATGTGTTCAGGCACGGGCTCAACCTCCGGCAGGTAGTTGCCGCCTTCCGGCGTACGGCTGCACCAGACATGAGCTTCATTCACGGTGCCTATCGCGCCTTGCCGTACCAGCTCAACCACGCGTCTGAAATTGTCTGAGGCGTGTATTTGTGTTCCCATCTGTGTTGCGAGCTTGTGTTTATTCTTAAGATAGGTCTGACGTACCACGCGGGCCTCATGCACAGAGTTGGCTAACGGCTTCTCGCAAAAAACGTGTTTGCCGCGGTTCATGGCCCAAACGTTGATGAAAGCGTGTGTGTGGTCGGTCGTCGAGCAGACGACTGCGTCGATGTCTTTCTGCTCGAGGCACTTGCGCCAGTCAACGTAAGTCTTGGCCCTGGGGAATTGCTCGGCGGCTTTCGTGAGTGTCTCTTCGTTCACGTCGCATAGGGCAACGATGTTCTCGGTCTTGACGCTGTCCATATTGGCTCTGCCCCGGCCACCTGCACCAATGATGGCGATGTTGAGCTTCTCGTTCGGCGACTGCCCGGCCTTGAGAATCCCCGACCTCAGGACCATCACACCTGCTCCAGCTACAGAGCTTTGTTTAAGGAATGTACGGCGGTTTATCTGACGATTCATTGGTTACCTCCTTATATAACACACTATGAAAAATGTTTCAGCGCAGCGAAACAATCTGGCACTCTCGCGGCACGGGCTGGATTTTGATTTGCCTGTCACCTATACTGATTCCTACAGGCCCCGCTGATTCTCCAAAGTCCGTTCGACGTACCAAGACACGGTCTTCTAACTTCAACCCGGAGATTATTGCTCCTGGTTGTTTAGGAACGCTAAAATTTATCGGCTCTCCTTTGGACAGGAACTCTCCGTACTGCTGGGCCTCTGCATATACCTGATGAACCAGCTCAATCTCCTTCGCTGCTTCCTGCCTGCGACACCAGAGAAAGAACGTATCTGTCCCCCTCAATAACATATGCCACAATAATTCCTGGAATTTGTCCTCACTAAATTGCTTCGCTTCGGCGCCGGAGCGCTTGGACTCAATAGTGTGCCAGTGCACAAAGCTGATAATAGGCACCTCGGGTGGTGTGTGTTGTCCTGCGTTGCTTGCCACCAGCAGCATGTTATAAAACCACCGGTAGTCAGTATCTGCATAGTCATACCAATCAAAAATCCTGTCCCAGGTGTAAACTACCGGCATGGCAAACGTATAACCGCTTTCGGGAAATTCATGATACCACTTTCGGTACTTTGCCCGCTCATCGACCTGACAGGGCTGCCCATCGACGTAATATTCGTAGTAATCATACCAATAGCGGTACCCGTTATGAGGATAAACTCCATAGTTGCCAACGAGCGCCTTTGCGAAATTAGATTTAATTGGTTCAGCATAAAGTTCACGCTGTAACTGGCATCTGAGCTTGCGAAGCACTTTTTGAAACTCTTCGAAATCATCGATATTGCTGATGTTTTCGCGACAACGTCGGCACCGCTTTGAGGCGGCTTGGGCTTCATTAAACTCGATAGGGCCATCGATTTCCCAGTCAGCAAAAACAAAATCAACATCCAGCCCTTTTTCCTTAAACGCTTTCACAAAATATTCCAGTTGCTCGCGGATGTAAGGCCGGCGGAAATCAAGCGCGAATGGACATCCCATCTTATGTTTGCCGAATGACTCGTCCCAAAACTCCTTGCCCTCATCGTCTATATGGGCAGTTCGCTCATCTCCGTCAAAAAACGAATAAAGACATCTTGTGGCATTGATATTAACGAGCAAATTCAAATTCTTTTGCACTTTGGCAATCATTAGTGACCGGGCCAGACTCTCCTCGCGATTGTTCGGGTCCCAGGAGCTAATAAGTCCGACACCTCGCTCATTGAGCTCTTTGACAAGCTCTTCTGTGGCCTGCTCATCGAGTGTCCCCGGGTCCATAGCCTGCCAGAGATAAAGCGGCAAACGCTCGCCCCGGTCGAATTTCAGACTCTTCGTTGTATCCAGTACGACCTGTATATGTGAAGGCCATTTTAGCTCCGGCCTTTTTGCTTTGCACAGGTCATCAATATTTCCTATTAAACCCGCCGACAACCACAGCACGACCAGCCTGCATATATTTATTTTAAGTATCTCGCCCATACTCAATCCGTCAAAATTCAATTAGTAAAGAACCTCGAAAGAACGGACTATCCGTTTTTTTCCTTCTTTGTGTTCAGCCTCAATCACTATCGTATTGTCTCGTGAGAGATGTACGTTCTCCATAAATAAACCTTCCGGCCAGAGAGGCATTTCTCGGCCGTTGACAACAATTTTTGTTTCAGGCTCTGCCCACCCAAATACGCCTATGGAACAATCATTTGCTACGGTCGAATGTTCAAGAGGCTCAGTCTGAACAATCAATCGAGGCGCCTTATCTAAATCCAACAGCTCATTAATGATTTGCTTTTTTGCAGCATACAATGCGTCCGGATTTCTATTGTAATCGTTTATTGTTTTAACCACCAGTGAAGCTATTTCCACTGGCCTTCGAGATGGTTCAATCATTGACAAATGCTCACCACGGGCGTTTTTCATCGTCCTTATTTTCTCTTCCAGCATCCACATATATTCATAATCCTCAATGCCGTTTCGCATTTGCTCCCAGCGTAAGGAATTAATTAATCCATCCTTCTTGGGATATACGTGCCAGCCGTCGCCGCGATGTTTTCCAGGAGCTGCAAAAGGGTCGTCCGTCCAGTGGTTAAATCCCCAATGAAGGTACCCTTTTAGTCCAAAGCGGTAATTCAGCCAGTGCAGGATGCGCGATTCTATCAGAGGAACGTCTACGGTCTTATTGGGATACGAGCCGCCCTGAAATATTCCGACGGTGTAGAACCACAATTCGTAGCCCTGACTCTGGGCTTTTTTATAAACATCAAACCAGTTAGCTAAATAAGCTAATTTCGGAACCCATATCTCTAATCTATCGAAGCAGTGTGATGTCTCTATGGCATCTATTCTTCGAAGCGACGGGGCATAACGATGTACGTATTCTGAAGCCTCTCTCCACTTCAACACATTATGATTCGACGGCTCATCGGCGATATGGAATACTGTTTTCTCAAGCCAGTCTTTTTGTCTTAAGTGTTCTTCGAATGCAGGTAAAAACTGCGAAAGATACTCCTTGCCCGGAATGGTTATTACCTGGTTTGTCGATTCTTTTTGAACACGGAAATCCCTCAGCAAAATCTCTCTGCTTGACCAGCCTCCCTCGCCGAATCTTGCTACAAATCCTGTTTCAAGCAGGTCCATACGTCCCGTATTCCAAAAAATATCCGCCCATTTGTCGAATCGTGAAAAATCAAATTCCAATTTGCCGTTGGCCTGCTGCTTGCTTGTAATAAGGTCCATACTAACCCTGAAAACGTTCTGCCTGTGTTCAGCCATGTTTTGCGCGTACACTTTGAGCATCTCATAAAATTCTTCGGAATCTTGTGTATCGATATCGTGGAATTTCTTGAAATCACTTGTTGAATACCATTCAGTAACCATTAAATGTCGCTCGTCAGGCAGAGTTAAAGGATGAACCGTGAGATGCAAAGGCAAAGATTTATCACCCTTATCCGTTTTTATATTCACCGCTCCTTCGTAATCACCGGCCTCGGCATCGCGAGGAATTTTTACCGTCAGATAAATCGCCTTGTAATAGCCTTTCTTTATCGAGACCTCTTTATCTTCCGCCAAGTAATCAGGAAATTCGGCAGGAGCAGGCCGAACCAAATCAGTCTTTCTGAACTTAGGCGTATTTTCCTCAATCAGTATGGAGCCTACAAAGTTCCATCTTATGTCACCAACCAGCAGAGAAGCAGAACTTTTAACATGCTTTAAGGAACTCACTGATGCTGTAACATGTTTAATGTCCTGATTGGCCCTGATAGCACATTGTCCGGATACATATTCATTTCTTATGCCGAATATCTCTATCGCTCCTTGCGGCGGGGGGCAGTTGTAACCATCTTCAAAAATCCTTACCAAATCGCTAACCGCAAAACATTCGAATAGAGCCTCTTGACCACGAGCCGATATTGAGCTTAATAGCATGAAACTGACAAAAAAACTGAGGTATGGGCTGAATGTCTTTAACTTGTTGCGCATTTTGCCTCCTTTAACGCACAGAAATCCAAGTTCCTTACAAATTAACGCTTCGCTATAATTTCAATCGTTTATGCCGTTTAGCTTTCTTGTCATCATAATACTTTAATTAGTGGCTGTATTTCAATCCATTTTGTGCACATTTTACCGCTGATGTCCCAGCTTCTCTTGTCCATCATTAGCCCCAAGCTAAAAGGATAAGCTGAATTCTCTGGGATGTGAAAAAAACTTTTTTATCGAAAAAAACAAAAAATTTTTTAAATTTTTTGTTCCTTTTTAAGAAATTTTTAAGCAGCAATAAATTTCGTTATCGGGGTTAAATGGGAGAAGTTATTTAGCATTGGGTAAAATAGAAAACTTGTCAAATCAAAAGTCAGGGTGAGTTACGGAAGAGTGAGAAGATTCCAGAGTCTTGGAGTTTTTGCCTGTGCTAAACAATGACGTATAGCCTGGGTCAGGTGACAGTCAATAAAGACTCAAGATTAAGAACGATACCTGCCGATGCTGTATGTTATATTAAATCAGATGAGAGCGGCTCTGGAAACTGGCCGATCCAGCCATTTTAGTTTTAACTTGCATTGTCTATCTTAGGAGTATCGCACACAGGTCAGAGCGAAACGCGGGCATGGCAAGCAAAAGCTAAAAAGTAAAGGAAAGAGCTGCAATCGGTTTAATTTTGCCCCTGTAAGGCAGAAGACGAGTATTTCAAAAACAAACATAAAAGAAATTACGGGAATACGCTCGTTCTGTTAGCACAGGGGCTTTTTATTTTTAAATGTATTTCTACCTTCACCATCACTCCGACTTAATGATTGTAAAAAAAGACAGGGCCTATGCCCGCTCTAACAGCATAGGCCCCGAAATGTGTAAAAAAGCATTCTCTCTGGCCTTTCGGCTAAGCTCTATGGCTGCTGCCGAATTACCTCATCAATCCAGCTTCTACGGTGCGGCCGGCAGCATGTATTTAATCGCGTTGCGTAATACCTTCTCGCCTTCGGCGCTGAGGTCCCACGCTCCCTGAGGATCGACAGCTACTTCTTGTGTGCCAGCACAAAATAGCAGCCGCCGCCCTCCAGCTATCTGGCCTGCACCTGCATAGAACTCTACACCAACAGCCCATTCAGCTATCCAGGTATTTTCAGCACTCAACGTTCGGGCAATTAGAGTACCATTGC
>Ga0315312_1000297_pt1 | contig 69913 bp, 74 predicted proteins | sample TDP7_MG_FD_203629 | JGI IMG/M metagenome (GOLD analysis project Ga0315312, IMG submission 203629) | Freshwater sediment microbial communities from Lake Towuti, South Sulawesi, Indonesia - TDP7 | ecosystem: Environmental > Aquatic > Freshwater > Lake > Sediment | place: Indonesia: South Sulawesi... | reverse complement strand
TCCGCCTAACAGTGCTCCAATCTGCTGATATGCCTTGTCTCAACAGCTCACGGGAGATTGCCCGGTAGCCAAGCCCATTACAGTACATAGATAAGACAACCGGAATTAAGCTTGCCGGTATGGTCCTAGGTCTTCCTGGTTTCCTACGGGTTGGGTCAGTGTTCATTGCCTCTACTCCTATCGGTAGCTTTTAGCAATATGGCGATTGCGCGGGAAAGTCTTGCCACAGCGTTGTCGGTGTTGGGCACAGGAACATAGCGAACATTAAATGTTTGCATTCGTCGACTACCTTTGTCTTTAGACTTCAAGCTCCGCTGATGCTGACCGTTGTTACGCCTTTTCATAGCTTATCCGTAAGCATAAAGAAACCCCATGCTCCGCTTTATTTTCATTCTGGAGCATGGGGTTTACGAATGGAATGACGCTGAAACTAATAGTTTACGGCTGTGGTAAAACTTCTGACCACCACGGCGGATGCCTCTGTATCTTTGGCAATTGACCTGTCTCAATCAGCCAAGACCTTACCCTGTCGTAGGCCTCTTTCCTCAGTAGTCGAATTTGCTTTGTGGCTGCATATCTACGAGCTGAACTCTGATACATTGAGACATATTCTTTGTACTGCTTCTGGACCTCCGGTGTGAGGGCCTCCTCGCAAAGCAATTGCTCAAATGTTGCCTCTCTAGACTGATAGCGTAGCTGGGCTAATCTCTTTCGTTGGTCAAACGGTATTACTTTGGCTCTGTGGACAAACTGCTCTGTAAGAGTGCGCAAAGGTGTAGTTTGTCGTTTTAGTCCTGGCAAGCCGTGATAATAGCGTTGAGCATATTCCACAGCTTTTCTTAACTCGTCTACCCTTACAAGTTCCGGTCGCCAGCTCAGTGTTAATCTTATATTCCCGAATGAATCGGACTCCATGCCAAAATTCATTCCTCGCTCCTGCAAATCCCACATTGTAGGACTCTCACGATACTTCTCACCAGCACCTTCGCTCCAGTCTATGAAGAAAGGATAAGCCCTGACACGCTTCCTTTGATACCCGCCTGTGCAGATAAACTGACTCCAGTCTGCGAACTGGGGAAATCGCTCGAATACTGGTATCGCCCTGTCAGCCATCCATTTGGCTCCCTCAGGTAGAAAACAGCATACCCAGGCCATTGCGTAAGATTCGGGAAGGTTAAGGCTCTTTACTCCATCAAGAGCAATTGTCCCAACCTCACCTGCCCCGTCGGGGTTCCAGAACCACCTGACCAAGTCACCACCAGATTTCAACTCGTGTTTCTTTATTAGCTCCGAGCGCGCCTTCTCTATTGATGCCGTCCAGCTTTCACCCAGAAAAGACGACGGGCAGGCAAATTCGAGAAAAGGTGGCCCCTTTACTGCTGCCAGATCCATCAGCCCATTTTTCCGGAGATAGTTCGAATAGAAACAGCAGATCCAGTACTCAGCCAATTCGTTGGGAAGTCTGAGTTCTTTCATTTTCTGATATGCAGAATTTCGAACTTCAACATGTTTGCCACTGGCAAACCAATTCCAGTGTTCTTGTTGTCCCAGATTAAAGGAAAAACCTAGGTTTTCCCTGCTTTCCAGAATGGACGCGTCCCACTCCGGGAAGAAACGATGAAAAAGATTCTGTAGTGTTTCTTTTTTCACAGCCTTGTTGAGCTTTTCTATAGTCTACTTTAATATTGCTTTAGCGGCAACGCTAGTTTTATTCTGGAAGCTTTACACTGATAACCCACCTGGCTACGGGATTGTGTCGATTGTGTTTCAGTCGTGAATGTACTGGACGAGTACAACCTCTTGACAACATTTATAATAAATGATACACTTGTTTGTAGAACATTTGGTCGCATACTTATGAAGTAGTATTGAAATCAAAAAGGAGGTTCATTAAATGACGAGTCTAAAGGAAATTCTGGAGTGTCCCCGATGTGGCTGTCTTGTTTTACCTGACGCTGTCAAGTGTCCAAAATGCGGTGCATTTTATGACGACGATGGAGCAGAAGGAAACAAAACAGAGCCTGTCGAGTATCCCACAAAACCAAGAATGGGTAATTTCGGAGTTGAAGTCCTAACAGCTCATTATCAGTTTAGTTGTGCTCGACATGGCAAAGTCAATGTTAAATCGGCAATAATCGCCTCAAGAATCAAATGCCCCTTCTGTTAGTAAAGTTCGCAACTGGCTCCCTACTCTAAAAAGTGTCTTTACTGTTGCACAATTTCCTCAATTCGGTAACGTAAAACGCCAGCCGGGGCTGAAACTTCAACAGTTTCTCCTATCTCTCGACCTATTATTGCCTTGCCTATAGGCGAGGCAATAGAAATCTTACCAGCCGTGGGATTAGCTTCGCTGGGGCTGACCAATGTGTAACGTATCATTTCATCAGAAGCTAAATCTCGGAGGAGAACTGTGTTACCGATATTCGCTTTAGAAACAGCGGATTTCTCCTCCACAACAGTTGCAGAGTTCAGAATTGACTCCAAAGTTCTTATCCGAGCCTCGATCTGTCCCTGATATTCTCGAGCTGCTTCCAGAGGAGCATTTTCCCGAAAATCTTTGTCAGCAGCAGCTCGACGTAGCTCTTCGGCAATCCGAGGACGTTCCTGTCTGAGAGTAGTAAGCTCAGCTTCTAACTCACTATAGCCCTGACGAGTCAATGAGACTGGGGTCTGGGACGGTTGTTTTAAGGTAGGAGCAAACCGCGACGGTACCTTTCTTACTCGTAAATGTACAGCCAGGTTAGTTCTGATTAGACCTTCCCTGCGAGCATAGGAAAGGAAAGATTTGACCGGCTCTAACTTTTTCAACGGTTCAGGTGAAGAGGCAGCGACTTGCTCTGCATAGTTAGCTATCTCAGGAATAGTAATCTCTGACAAAGAACGGTCTGCACCATACCAGCGCACAAATTTGAAAACCTCTGGCTGAGCTTTTTCTCTGTCAGTAGAAAGCAGTTGAGCCAGAAATTGGGTAATTGCCTCCCCGAGGCTGAGCCTCTTTTCCTCTTTCACCTTCAACTCTCCACAAATATAGTCTTAAACCCTTAGTACGGTCAATCCCACCCAACTCAGACTATATTCCAAGTTCCGTTCGAGTTCTTAGAAAACGAATCAAGCCATCCCGAGCTACCATACCAATCACCTTGTCTCCTTCTAAGACTGGCATCTGGTTTACGTTCCATTCGTCCATCTGTTCCAGCAGGCTCACCGCTGGCTGATCGGGTTGAGCACTTTTAAGCTTACTGGCAGGAGTCATTATTTCATCTATAAGGATAGATTCCCATTTCTCTTGAGGTACCGGTTTTATATCATGCAAGGTCACAATGCCCTGCAACTTACTATCCTCAATCACTATGAAGCAGCGCCGACCTGTGGGTAAGATGTAATCATGAACCAGTTGACCAAGACTGAGCCGTCGGGGGACAAAAGGACAATCCTCGCTCATTATATCTCGAGCCGTAAAACCATGAAGAGCCTCGCGTAGCAGTGCTTGGCGGTAGCTGGCTGCTGCCGCATTTTCCAAAAACCAACCAACAAAAGCTATCCACAGACCGTTAAACCATTGCCGGGCAAGAACCATTACCAAGATACCTCCAAAGATAAAAAGGAAACCAATTCCTCGCCCAGTCAAAGTGGCAATGCGAGTTGCCCTACTATAATCATGTGTCCTCATCCACAGAACTGCTCGGAAAATCCTGCCTCCGTCCAAAGGAAAACCTGGAATGAGGTTAAACAAAGCCAACATAACATTTATAAAAGCAAGCCAATCAAGCCCAGTAACCAGGATACTCGTAGTATCTAAACCGGCTAACCCAATTAGCATAGAACGAAACCAATAGAATATCCCAGCTATTATCAGACTAGACAAGGGTCCAACCACAGCTACCAATAACTCAACAATAGGACGAGTAGCTTCTTTGGTTATCTGAGATACCCCACCAAAGACAAATAGGGTGATACCCTTGACTGGTATACCATTATTGATGGCTATGAGACTGTGAGCTATTTCATGAGTAGTTATAGAAATAAAGAAAAGCAAGCTCGCAGCTATTCCCAAGCTCACCCTCTGCCACAATGGGTAAGCTTGGGGGAAATATGCCAGCAAAGCCACCGTTATCAAGACAAAAATAAGGAACCAGGTATAATGCAGCCGTATCGGAATCCCGAAAACTTTGCCCAAGTTTATGGCATTCCCCATCCTCCCTCCTTCAAAGTAATATAACCAATGAATTTATAAGCGAGTTTAGCTGCCACAAAAGCACACGAAGTTGGTCCTTCCCGAGGACAGAGTTCCACAATATCAAAACCAACAACATGACGCTTCCGAGCTATAAGTTTCAATAGATTAACTGTCTCCTGCCATCCAAGACCCCCTGGCTCCGGAGTACCTACTGCTGGCATAAGCGATGGGTCAAAAGCGTCTAAATCAATGGTCACATAGACATCCTTCGAAAGTTGCGGAATTACCTCCTGTGCACAACCCAGGTCAGTAGTCAATGTAGAAGCACAAGGCGATTTCATTTTGTTTTGGTTCAAAAAATGCTGCTCTTCCCAACTTAAGCTTCGTACACCAACTTGAACTACAGGACAAAGTTCAAGGACACGACGCATGACGCAGGCATGGCTATACTTAGTCCCAAAATACTCATCCCTAAGGTCAGCGTGAGCATCAAGTTGCAGGACAGATAGACCAGGAAATCTATCTAAAAAAGCTTTGACCATCCCTAAAGTAAGGGAATGCTCACCCCCCAGCATCACAACCAATTTTCCTTCGTTGACCAGGAGTTTCGCCGCATTATAAACCCTGTCAATCATTTCTTCAGGACTACTCATTATTGGCTGGACTTCTGGCAGAGTATGAATCCCTACTTTATATATCTCCTGATTCAGTTCGAAGTCGTACAACTCAAGATATTGAGAGGCATCAATAATGGCACGAGGACCATCCCGAGTACCGCTTCGCCATTCAGTGGTACTATCATAGGGTACAGGCAAAATAACTACCAATGCTCTCTCCCAATCAGCGTAAGGAGGTAGAGTGCCAGCAAAACCCCGCGGGGGGAAAAACAACTCCTTTTCACTTTTCATGGCTGCAAAGTTCAATTACTTTGTCAGAACCAACAGAGCCACAAGTTGACCAACCCCTATTCACTAAGTAACTCCTAAATCTAGTCAGTCTGAACCGATTCTTCAAATCCTCGACTACCTTCTGGGCATCAAAATCCCCACAGGAGAAAACATCAATATTTACATAGGAGCGTTCAACAAAAGTATGGACGCTAATGTGACTCTCAGCAATAACTACAAAGCCAGAGACTCCCCATTCCTCAGGGCGGGGACCTACGTATCCTGTAACAAAAGGTTGGGAAATCTTAGTCATCCCAATTTGAGACGGGTATGAGTCCAATAACTGATAAAGAAACTCTGTATCCTGTAAAATTTTCTGGTCACTTGTGTAGCCATCAATAATTAAGTGCATGAAACCCTCCTAAAGCAAAACTTCAAGCCCACGGAGAGTAGTATCACTTGTCTCTCCCAGAAGAAACCTAATATCAGCGAAAATTGCTTCGATTCCCACTAACCTATTAACACCTAATAGCAGAAATACCCAAGTATTTCTTAACTAAAGCCATAGCACAATAATCGCCGCACATACTGCAAGCCGGTCCTTTAACAGCATATTTTTCATGGACTTGTCGTACTTTATCCGGGTCAAGCGATAACTTGATCTGCGTCTCCCAATCAAGTTGCTTTCGCGCTATAGACATCTTTTTGTCCCATTCCCGAGCACCCTTTACTCCTTTAACAATGTCAGCAGCATGAGCAGCAATCCGAGAGGCGATAACCCCTGTCTTGACATCATCAGCGTCAGGAAGAGACAGATGCTCTGCCGGAGTCACATAACACAAGAAATCAGCTCCTGCCATAGCCGCCACAGCACCGCCAATGGCACTGGTGATGTGGTCATAGCCAGCACCTATGTCTGTTACCAAAGGACCTAAGACATAAAAAGGCGCACCACGGCAGAGGCTCTTTTCCAACTGGACGTTGGCAACTACCTGGTCCAAGGGTAAATGCCCTGGACCTTCCACCATCACTTGAACACCAGCTTGCCAAGCACGCTCCACTAACTCACCGAGAACAATTAGCTCTTCAATTTGAGCTCGGTCAGTAGCATCCACCAAGCTTCCCGGGCGCATACCATCACCCAGACTCAAAGTAATATCAAATTTAAGAGCTATCTCGAGTAACCGGTCATAGTTTGTATAGAGGGGATTTTCCTGTTCATTATGCAACATCCAACCTATCAGGAAAGCACCACCTCGAGAGACCACATCTGTCACTCTCCGTTGGTGTCTCAGCCTATCAATAGCTGATTGAGTAACACCACAGTGGACAGTCATGAAATCAACCCCGTCCTTCGCTTGCTCCTCAATTACAGCAAAGAGTTCATCTACAGTCGTGTTTACAATAGCACCGTGATTTTCAATAGCCTCAAGCCCAGCTTGATATATTGGCACTGTCCCCAAAGGTAAGGGACAAGCGGCAGCAATAGCTCGTCGTATCGTCTTGATATCACCTCCAGTGCTTAAATCCATGACTGTATCAGCTCCTGACTCAATAGCTACACGCAACTTTACCAACTCAGTGTCTACTGTGCCAAAGTCTGAAGAGGTACCGATATTAGCATTAACCTTAGTCCGCAAACCCTTGCCCATACCGCAAGGTACTAGTTCAGAATGGTTAATATTGGCAGGGATAACAATTGTCCCTTCGGTCAAGCACTGTAGAATAAAATCAGTCTGGGCATTCTCGCTCCGGGCAACTTGTTGAATCTGAGGCGACACAACACCCTTTTGTGCCAGTTCTTTTTGAGTCATATTTTTCCTCCAAAATAAAAGACCAGCAGGCGCAGGCAAGAAGGCTAAACCTCTGGTCTCGAAAGCCGCTTTCCTACGCTCGCATTACCGAGATCAGGTTCCCAGGGTTCTCCGCTACAGCGGAGTCTCGGCCAAAGCTCTTACCCAAGCACCCCTAGCGGCAAGTTATGTTCTCTCGGATTGGTATATTATACCAACAATTACAGGATAGGCAAAATCACGAAAAATTCCTCACAGGTAGTAAGTGCGGCGGGCTCGCCAGAACAAAATCAAAAACAGTACCAAGGCAACAATGACCACCACACTGATAACCAGTATCATCAGGCTTCGAGTAGTCATCAAACTCACTTGAATTTTCTGAACTTCCGCCCATGGTCCTATGTTGCCAACTCCGTCTACGGTTCTTACCCTCCAGTAGTAATCTCCGGCTGGCAGAGCTTCCGTCTCAGACAAGGTATATTCAGAAGAAGTCAGCCCCTCTTTGTCAATAAGGAGAGAGGAAAATTCCGACACCTTCGCAATTTGAAAGGCATAACTCACACCACTTGGGTCAGCAACATCGCTCCAATCGAACTTGAGTGCAGTCGGTGAAGAGAAGATTTTGGGGATAAGTGTCTTGGAGTTCTTAGCAAACCCAGCCACGGCTGCTAATGCCGACGGGAAAATTCTTAACTGACTCCCTCCTTTTGGAGACAACACTTCAGGAATAGAAGGCAGTGTTTCCTCGACGCTAATCAGATTAAGATTAGCTTGAGCTGAATTACCCAGACCATCAACTGCATTTACTTCGTTCATCCCGCCGTCAGCCTGAGGAATTTGAAAAACACCTTCGAAGCTTCCAAAGGTGTCGGAGGTAACCTTACCAATCTCGATTTTACCCAAATTCAGTTCTATGGTCTGCTCGGTACCAAAACCAGTGCCATTGACTCTAATTTTCTCTCCTACTTTTCCTGAATCAGGAGTCACTTTTACCTCTGGGATGATTTCAAATTTAAGCTTAGGAACAGCAGCAGCCGAGGTATAGGTACCATAAGCACCAATCTCGTGAATGCCAGAGGTACTGGCAGGAATATTGTCTTTGATTTCCCAGCTGCCGTCAGGATTAGCCACCGCGTTGTAGATTATTGGCTCACCATCAAAAGTGATAGTAACACCATCCTCGCTCGGATTAAAAGAGAAACCGTTAAATTGGACAGCAGTCCCTACTGGTCCTTTTTCCGGTATCATTTTCATCAATGGACCAATGATAAGAGTGACATTAGCTATCTCTCCAATTCCAATTGATTCACCAAGAGCATTAATGACGTGGTCACCTTTAGACACGTTGGAAACGGAGAAGGTAACTCCCCAATTGCCAAAAAAGTCAGCATTAATAGAAGGTGACACTTCTTCCCCATCAAGGGTCACTCTAATACCAGACTCAAACTGGGAAAAACCGCTCCCCATGGTAGTAACAGACCCTCCTAGTCGAACCACATTGGGCTGTACCCATATCTTGGGTATCACTTTAAAACTAGTCTCTGCTAAGCTGCCCTTTGGTTGAGTATTATCAACAGCCCTAATCTGGTGATTGCCCCGGGGACTTTCAGGAACACCGAAGGTAGCTGTAAATTCTCCGGTCTCAGAGATACGAATCTTGCTGGCAACAATCGATTTATCGTAGTAAATAGTAGCCAGACTGCCAGTAAAACCTTTGCCCTTAACTGTAACCGTACTGCCCACTGTTCCTGATGACGGTTCAACCACCAGAGCGGCAGGCTGGGCAGAGGCTATGCCCAAAGGCAGCATCGCGATAATAAGAGCAAAAACGATAAATAGAGTCAAAGTCCTATTCATTGTTATCTCCTTAACACAAGACGTTAAGATTACCCAAGATTAATGCCAAGAATAACTACTTAGCTCACTTAGGGTTGACCTCATCAAACAATCAAACAGAGCTTAAATTATATACAAGTTTTGTGGCTATTTTCAACAGTAGCTCGTTAACCCTTGTCGTTCTCCAGATAATTGCACTGCCAGAAAACTCCTCAGAAGAAACGGCGAGAAGGAAGCTTTTCATCTTGCTTGTTTTTTGAGTAATTGAACAATTTACTACTTCCGTGATACTCTTGTAACGCTCGACCAGCGAGTTGCAGCTTGAAAGAAGAATTGAGAAGTAGTGTATATAGGTATACTTAAATAAGCTGACACAGGCATGAGTAACCCTATTAACCAAGCGAAGCCAAGAATTCTTGAATTATCTTAGATAAGAAACAACAAAGCGGTGTATAGGTAGAATTTCAGCGGAGATAGGAGGTGTTTATGAAAGATGTAGCCATTGTCGGAGTAGGTCAGAGCGTATTTTCTCGCAATTGTGGCATGTCTATCAGAGAGCTTTGTTTTGAGCCATACAAAGAAGCACTTGAAGGAATAGATCTTTCCCCAAAAGATATAGATGCTTCAATCATCTGCTCGGCACCTGAGTACGATAAGCAACGGTCCCCAGCAGCGTTAATGTCAGAATATTTAGGGTTGACACCGAAACCTACATTCTACGTAGAGAGCATTTGCTCCTCGAGTAGTTCAGGGATCAGAGTAGCCTGGTCCATGATAAAATCAGGGCTTCATAATGTTATCGGAGTGATAGGCTTTCAGAAGATGTCGGAATTGGCTTCCCGTGAAGTAGCAGAGGTGATGGGCAGGGGAGACGATACGATGTTCGGCTCACCTCTTGGAACATCGATGCCAGCAGGGTATGCAATGTATGCTCAGGCACATTCGGCTAAATATGGAACAACAGAGGAAGACTTAGCCAGGATAAGAGTTAAAAACTCATTCTACGGTGCCATGAACCCTAAGGCTACTTACCGGAAGTCCCTAAGCTTAGAAGAGATACTAAGTTCAGAAATAATTTGCAGCCCGCTAAAGAAATTTGACTGTTGCGCTAATGCTGATGGTTCCTCATGTATTATAGTGGCTAATTCAGATAAAGCTAAGAAGATAACTGACAAACCTATTTGGATTATGGGCTTAGGAATGGGAACAGCAGAGCTGAACTGGTGTGTAAGAAGCTCAACCACCAGCCTCGATTCCGTCAAAGAAGCTGCAAGACAGGCTTATGAAATGGCAAGTCTGGGACCAGAAGATATAGACGTTGCCGAAGTCCATGACTGTTTTACCATATCAGAAATCTTAGCTTATGAGGACCTCGGATTTGCTAAACCTGGAGAAGGAGTCAAGTTAATAAAGGATAAAGAGACATATGTCGGTGGTCGCATCCCAGTAAATATTGACGGTGGATTGCTCTCCAAAGGTCATCCTATTGGAGCTACTGGAGGCTCTCAAGTCAGAACCATAGTGAAACAACTTAGAGGAGAAGCAGGAGAGGCTCAGGTCGAAGATGCCAAGGTGGGATTGGTTCACAATGTAGGCGGAGTAGGTACATATGCAAATGTAACCATTCTCGGGAGGTAAGAAAACAAATGGATTTCGCAAATTTTGGTAGAGTTAGCTTCACAAGGCAAGGAAAGGTAGCACAGTTTGCGGATTATTTGTCGGAGGACAAGTTCATGACGACAAAATGCGAGAGCTGTGGTCGAAGTTTCTTTCCTCCAAGGCAAGATTGCCCTTATTGTATATCAAGTGATATAGAATGGGTTAAAGTTAAGGGTCCAGGTAAGTTGCTTGCTTTTACAACAGTTTACTACGGTCCTTCTGGCTTCGAGAATGACACTCCTTATACTCTCGGAATAGCAGAGTTTGAGAATGGGATAAAGGTGCTTGGGCGAGTAAGTAAAAACATTGATATCAAGGATATTAAGATAGGAATGGAGCTAAAGCTTATTCCAGTAAAGCTGGACAATGAGCGAGTTTCCTACGAGATGAAGCCATAGAGTTTGTTAACTCATCTCTAAATACTAAAAAGAGCAAAAATAGCTATTCCTACTTTCGTTGGCAGTAATGTTATAATTTCACTTGTGGACAAGCTGATAAGTGGAGCCACTGAATTAGGAATAAAGCTTACTGCCCACCAATTGGAGCAGTTTCGTTCATACTATCAAGAGCTAATAAGATGGAATGAGCGGGTAAATCTCACCAGCATAACCGACTACGAAGAAGCACAAGTTAAACACTTTGTTGATTCTTTAACAGTAACCTTAGTTCTTACACAGATACCCATAGGTTTGAAGGTTGTCGACATCGGCAGTGGTGCCGGTCTGCCTGGGATTCCTCTCAAAATAGCCTTCAACCAAATAAGCTTGGTACTCATCGACACAGTAGCCAAGAAGACAGCCTTTCTAAGCCATCTTGTACAGCACTTGAGGCTGGAAGCCGTAGAAGTAATCACCGCACGGGCTGAAGAAATAGCCCATCAGCCCCAGTGTCGAGAACAGTTCCATTTGGTTCTCTCCCGAGCTGTAGCCAAATTGTCTACCTTGACTGAATTAACTTTACCTTTTTGTCAGTTAGGTGGAACAGTCATTGCTCAAAAGAAAGGCAAAATTCAAGCGGAAATAGACCAAGCTACTAAAGCCATAAGCATCCTGGGCGGTAAATTACGAGAGGTTAAGAAGGTAAACTTGACAAGTCTTCCTGACCAGAGATATTTAGTAATAATTGACAAGATTAGTCCCACACCTCACAATTATCCTCGGCGCCCTGGATTACCAGCACGCCACCCTATCTAAAAGTTCCAGTCCGCAATGGGACTTAAAAGAGGAGGTGAATAGAATGTGGCGTCGCCGACGTTACTGGAGCTTTCGTTTTGGTTTCCCATCCTTTGGTTTTTTCATGTATGGTCACCGACCCTACCCTAGCCGCGAGGAATATCTCCGCATGCTGGAGGAATATAAAAAGGACCTGGAAGAAGAACTAAAAGAAATAGAAAGGGAAATTGAAGAATTAAAACGAGGTTCTTAAGTTTGACTTGCCTAAGAGTAACAACAGTAGTAAAATACACTTAAAGAGCGCGCAAAGCGCTCCACTTTCTATTAAGCAAGTCTTAAGGAGGACTTCTCAAAGAGGTAGGGGCAATGGAAAAGGGAACCTGGAAAGTTAAGGTTGGGTTAGCCCAGATGCTTAAAGGTGGCGTGATTATGGATGTAGTTACGTCTGAGCAAGCTAAAATTGCTGAAGAGGCTGGCGCTTGCGCTGTCATGGCTCTGGAAAGAGTCCCTGCCGACATCCGAGCTGCTGGTGGAGTAGCCCGAATGGCTGACCCAACTAAAATCCTGGGTATAATGGAAGCTGTAACTATCCCAGTAATGGCTAAATGCCGTATCGGACATTTCGTCGAGGCTCAAGTATTGGAAGCACTGGGAGTTGATTACGTCGACGAGTCTGAAGTCCTCACCCCGGCTGATGAAAGTCACCATATCTGGAAACACGATTTCAAAGTCCCCTTTGTCTGTGGCTGCCGAGACCTGGGTGAAGCCTTGCGACGTATTGCCGAGGGAGCAGCCATGATTCGGACTAAGGGCGAAGCTGGCACCGGCAATATTGTTGAAGCTGTGAGACATATGCGAGCCGTTCAGGATGGCATCCATAAACTACAAGCTTTGCCTACAGATGAACTTGCCACTGAGGCTAAAAATCTCGGTGCCCCTATCGAATTAGTAATAGAGATTCACCAAACTGGTAAGCTACCTGTGGTCAACTTTGCTGCTGGCGGCGTAGCTACCCCAACCGACGCTGCCTTAATGATGCAACTGGGTGCCGATGGTGTCTTCGTAGGCTCTGGAATTTTCAAATCCAGCAACCCGGAAGCCAGAGCTAAGGCTATTGTGAAAGCTACCACTCATTACCGTGACCCAGCTATTATTGCTGAGGTATCTAAAGCCTTGGGAGACGCTATGCCTGGGCTAGACATAAGAACTATACCCCCGCAAGAATTGTTAGCACCCAGGGGCTGGTAAGATAAGATAGGTATGAAGATAGGTATCCTCGCCCTCCAAGGGGCTTTCCTTGAACATTCCATTATGTTGCGTCGCCTTGGTGTCCAAGCCACTGAAGTACATTTACCATCAGAACTAAATGGTTTAGATGGTCTGATAATCCCTGGCGGTGAAAGCACAACTATCAGTCGGCTAATGATAGACTACGGTCTTCACCAACCTATAAAAAAACGCGCCTCTCGAGATTTTCCTATTTTTGGCACCTGCGCTGGGATGATTCTGTTAGCTAAAAAAGCCAATGACCTCCCCTTAGAGCCTTTGGGAGTATTAGGTATTGAAGTCCAACGAAATGCCTTCGGTAGGCAAAAAGACAGCTTTGAAACAAGCCTTTCTATTCCAGCCATAGGAGAAGAAACTTTCCCTGGAGTCTTCATCCGGGCTCCAATAGTAGGCAAGGTGGAGCCAGGCGTTACTATATTATGTCAATTAAATGGAGGTACACCAGTAGCAGTAAAGCAAAAGAAACTATTAGCTTGTGCCTTCCACCCTGAATTAACTGACGACCTTAGATTCCACGCCTATTTCTTGCAAATGGTCGAGGAGAAATAAGCCTAAAAGATGTCCTTTCAAAAGGTAATTGTTGATGATTTAGACGCTCTATTAGCCATCCTCCCCCCCCATATTCGTGAACCTTTATATCAACAACCAGACCGCAGTGAACTATTAGAGGTAGTTTTGGACTTAGGGCGTTCCCCCAAAGCCCGTTATCCAAACCAGGAAATGACCCTTGCACCCCAAGAAATCAACCAAGCAGACATTGATTACTTAACCAGTCGTGTTGGTATTTTCAGTGGTGACAATCGCGCAGGTATAGAGCGTACTCTTCACCGCATCTCAGCCATACGCAACCGTGAGGGGCATATCGTTGGGTTGACCTGTCGTGTTGGTAGAGCTGTACTTGGCACCGTAAGGATCATCCAGGACTTAGTGGAGTCAGGCAAAAGTGTTCTCCTCCTGGGCAGACCCGGAGTAGGTAAAACTACCATGCTCCGAGAAGTAGCCCGTGTTTTAGCCGATGACTTGAAAAAACGAGTTATTGTTGTTGATACTTCCAATGAAATTGCCGGCGATGGCGATATCCCTCACCCAGCCATAGGACATGCTCGACGGATGCAGGTGCCTACCCCGACTATGCAGCACGCAGTAATGATTGAAGCCGTCGAAAACCATATGCCCCAGGTCATCATCGTCGACGAAATAGGAACAGAACTCGAAGCCCAAGCAGCTCGAACTATCGCTGAACGGGGTGTGCAACTAATAGGTACGGCTCACGGTAATACCTTAGAGAATTTGATTCTTAATCCCACCCTTTCTGACCTTGTTGGCGGTATCCAAACAGTTACTTTAGGAGATGAAGAAGCCCGGCGGCGGAGGACTCAAAAATCCATCCTCGAACGGAAGGCACCCCCAACCTTTCAAATGGTTGTTGAAATCCAAGACCGAGATAAAGTAACTATTCACCCAGACGTCGCTAATGCTGTAGATGCCATCCTGCGTGGTCAATTTCCCCAAGCCGAGGTTCGCTGGCTGGACAAGAGTGGCAAAATAAGAAAAGAAAAGGCTATGCCTGTTGCACTACCGCAAGAAACGGAATTAGTCTCGCCTGAAAGACCACCAAGGCTATATCTCTTTGGTGTCAATCGGTCTCGATTGGAAGACGCAGCCAAAGAAAGGCAAATCCCTTTAGAAATTGTCTCTGACTTAAAAAACGCCAATCTACTATTGACAACTCGGAACTATTATCGGCGTAAGCCGCAAAAGATTCGCGACGCTGAAGCCAGCAGAATACCTATCTATGTTCTAAAAAGTAACAATTTGCCCCACATGAGACAATGCTTAAGTGCTCTCTATCCGCTTCACACCGCCCCAATAACTCGAGCTCTGGCAGAAGCTAAAGAAGCCATTACTCGATTAGAAAAAAGTAAACAATCTATAGAACTCAGCCCGCAAAGCACCTATATCCGTCGTCTACAACATATTTTAGCTCAGCAACATAATCTCATCTCCCAAAGTTTGGGAAAAGAACCAGGGAGACGAGTGGTCATCTCCCGAAAATCTCAGGATTAAAAGAATATAAAACGGCGGCAAAGCCTCGCTAAAACAAGAGAACTAAAGAAATTACAGAACCGGGAGCAGCTATTGAGCCTTTTTATTACCTTTGAAGGGGGCGAAGGTTGTGGTAAAAGCACCCAAGCCGAAAAACTATTCAGAAAATTGTGTAAAGCGTCACTTCCTGTTGTAAGAACTTTTGAGCCAGGCGGTACGCGGTTAGGTAGAAAAGTAAGACCTACTTTGGTGAGCAGACAACTGAAAATGCAGTTATCGCCTATGACAGAGCTCTTTCTTTTTGCTGCCTCCAGAGCCCAGCTGGTAACTGAGGTAATTCACCCCAACTTAGATGATGGTAAAATAGTTATTTGTGACCGCTTCACCGATTCTACCCTTGCCTATCAAGGCTACGGGCGAGGAATAAACCTGAAAACCATCGACATCATTAATACCTTGGCAACAGGAGGACTGAAACCTGAGCTTGTCATTCTTCTCGACCTTCCCCCACAAATAGGACTTACCCGCCACCAGGGCAATAAGTTAGGGCGCTTTGAACAAGAAGGACTCGATTTCCACAAACGAGTCAGAGATGGTTATCTGAAACTGGCAGCCAGAGAGCCTGAGCGTTGGCTGGTTATAGACGCTACTCTACCCAAAACCGAAATTGGTAAAATTATCTGGGAAAAAGTAAGTCAATTATTAGCCAGCAAAGGATACCTTTGATATATGACCAAAAAAGAAAAGGTAGTTGTCGCCTTAAGCGGTGGTGTAGATTCATCTATGGCAGCAGTCCTACTCAAAGAAGACGGCTATGATGTTATTGGTATCAGTATGCACTTGTGGTGTGAGGAAAATTCAGGACTGATTAATCAACGCCGTCCTTGTTGTTCCATGGCAAGTATCCGTGATGCTGAGCAAATTTGCGCTTCTCTCAATATACCTTTTTATACCCTTAACCTCAAAGCGGAGTTTCAGCAATATGTAGTCAACTATTTTCGCCATGAATATCAACGAGGACGAACACCAAACCCCTGCATTGCCTGCAACCAGCACATAAAGTTCCACTTTCTGCTTAACCGAGCCTTAGCCCTTGGAGCTAATTACTTAGCTACTGGTCATTATGCCAGAATTGCTTATCGCCAACACAGTTACCATCTTCTCAAAGCCGTTGCCCCAAACAAAGACCAGTCCTACTTTCTTTATACTTTGGGACAAGAGCAACTTGAGCACCTTCTTTTCCCTGTAGGCAATTACTCTAAGACAGAGATTCGGCGATTAGCCAGAGACAAAGGACTATTCGTAGCTGACAAGGGAGATAGCCAGGACCTATGCTTCATCACTGACAACTATCGCCGTTTCTTGAATCGTTTTCAGCCACCAATACCAGGAACGGTGGTTAATACAGAGGGCAAAATATTGGGGGAACACTTGGGACTCTCTCATTATACCATCGGACAGAAATATACATCAGCCACTTCTCTTAATGACCGTCTCTATGTCCTAAGGATAGAGCCAGACCTAAATCAGATTATTGTGGGTAGAGAAGAAGAACTCTACAGCCGAAAATTGGTGGCTAAAGTAGTGAACTGGGTGTCAGGAAAAGCCCTTGCCGAACCTACTACCGTGACTGCTAAGATACGTTACAAGTCACCGGAAGCACCGGCTGATATTTTTCCTGATAAGGACTGGGTAGAAGTATTCTTTGGTCAACCTCAGCGAGCTATTACACCGGGACAAGCAATTGTCTTCTATAACAGTGAGGAAGTGCTCGGAGGTGGAATCATCGCAGAATCTGAAATAACCTCTGGGCGGAGACAAATTCATGCCTCAGCTGCCAAATTTTGAGCAAGAAAACAAACTATGGAGTCAAGGATACCTCGTCGCTGGTGTTGACGAAGTGGGACGTGGTGCTTTAGCCGGTCCTGTCGTGGCTACCGCCGTTATCCTACCACCAGGTATTGATTCCCCCTGGCTCAGCCTCGTCCGGGATAGTAAGCTACTTTCCCCCACCCGGCGAGAATATCTCTACAAACCGCTTCAGCAGGAAGCCATCGCCGTTGGTATTGGCATCATCCCTTCCGAAATTATTGACTCGTCCAGCGTTCTAAAAGCCACCTGGTTGGCTATGCAGACTGCTGTCCAAAATTTGCCCCGTTCACCTGACTTCCTACTCGTTGACGGAACTGCAGTTCCAAACTTACCCATACCGCAACAAAAAATAATCCGTGGTGATAAAATCTGTTTGTCTATCGCTTGCGCTTCCATAATTGCCAAAGTAACCCGCGACCGTATTATGGCAGAACTGCATCAAGTTTACCCTCAGTATGGTTTAGCCCGCCACAAAGGTTACGGAACTAAAGAGCATTTAACCTGCTTGGAGCACCACGGACCCTCACCAATCCACCGCCTATCCTTCGCTCCAGTTAAAGAATTAAGAAAGCTTGCCAATAACAATGAAACGAAAACAACTCGGTAACTTAGGCGAGAAGTTAGCCAGAGATTTTCTGAAAAAGAATGGCTACCATATTCGTGAAACAAATTTCAAATGTCCAAAAGGTGAAATTGATATTGTAGCTGAAAAGGATGACTATCTGGTCTTTGTTGAAGTCCGTACCAAAAGTAGCCCAGAATTTGGCACTCCAGAAGAATCAATAACCCGTCTTAAGAAAGAAAAAATGGTTGCTTCCGCCTTTACTTACCTCAGTACTCATCAAGACCTCCCTTTACAATGGCGCCTGGATTTAGTAGCTATAGAGCTTGACCAAGAAAGCAAAGCCAAGCGAATTGAACTTATCCAGAATGTTGTGTCTTGAAGGATTAGAGGCTAATCAGCGTTAAACGCGCAGACCAGATTCTTCCAGTTCTGCAATCAAACAAGGGATGAGGTCACGTAGGTCTCCCACCAAGCCTATGTCTGCCACTTCAAAAATTGGGGCATCGTGGCTTTGGTCGATAGCCAAGACAACTTTTGCCTTCATGAAACCAGTAGTAAACTGAGGAGCACCCGAGGCGCCTATACTGACGAAGAGCTTTGGGCTCACTGTCTTGCCACTCTGACCAATCATTCTGTGCTCAGGAATCCATCCACTATCGAGAGCTGGTCGCGTACCAGCCACCACCCCACCTAAAACTTTTGCCAATTCTTCAACTGGTCCAAACCCACCAGCAGAAAGCAGACCCCAACCGCCAGCCACAACCACTTCAGCCTCCTCTAAAGCTATTCCAGAAGGTTCTTCCTGCACCATTTCTAACGTCTCTACTCTGAGCTCTCCTGGTATATCCATTTGTACCATAATGACATCTCCTTTTCTTTCCTTTCGGTCAGGTTTCGTCATTACTCCAGGGCTTACAGTAACTATCTGAGGTCTTCTTCCAGGACAAGTAATATTTACCATCAAATTTCCACCCCAACCAGGCACAACTTGAACCAGTTGAGGCTTCTCCCCCCCTTTCCTAACAATAGAGAGCTCTACACAATGAGCAGTCAACCCGGTCTTCAGTTTAGCTGCTACCCTCGGAGCTAAGTCCCGACCAATGCTCGTTGCCCCAATCATCAGAATTTGGGGCTTGTGTGAAGCGACAAGTTTCTCTAACAAATTGGCATATACTTCGCTCTGGTAAAATCGAAGTCTCGGGTCTTCTCCGAGATAGACCTTGTCCGCGCCATAGCATGTAAGCTCATCAGCCAGATTTTGGACTTTATCACCCAATAAGACAGCAGCCAAACTTACCTTAAGGTGCTGAGCCAACTCAGCACCTTTACCCAAAAGCTCTAATGATACGTTAACCAGTTTTCCTAACCTTTGTTCAGCTATCACCCAAACTTCATTCATATCGCCATCAGTTCCTGAAGTCTTTCTACTGCTTCTTTAGCTATTTGTGAAGGTACCCCTCTAAGGATTTCTCTTCGCCGTTTCGTGTCACGTTCAGACATCCCTGTGACCCGAGTTGGTGAACCAGCAAGCCCGACCATGTCTGGAGAAGCTCCAATATCAGAAACACCCCAAATTTGTATCCCCTTGTTCTTTGCCTCCATTATCGCCCACACCGTTGGTAACCTCGGTTGGTTGACCTTCCTCGTCACTGCCAGCAAGGCTGGTAATCGAACCCTAATCTTCATATAGCCCCATTCTATGTCTTGCTTGATCATTAAGCTGTTTCTTTCCTCAAACGTAATTTGGCTAACAGAGGTCACATGAGGAATATCGAGAAATTCAGCAAGTTGCGGTCCTACTTGCCCGGTACCACTATCTATCGTTTCATTGCCACAGAGGATAAGAGCAAAAGACCCCAGCTTTTTGATGCCACAAGCTAATGAATAAGCAGTAGCTAAAGTATCGGCTGCAGCGAAAGACTTGTCACAAAGCAGGAGGGCGTTGTCAGCCCCCATAGCCAATGCCTCCTCAAGAGCACGTTTCGCTTGCGGAGGTCCCATGCTTATCACAGTCACTTTACCCGAAAGCTCCTCGCAAATCCTTAACGCTTCTTCTAAAGCATGACGGTCTACAGGATTGATGATTGCCGGGATTCCTTCTCTGGTTATCGTCTGTCGGAGAGGATCAAGCTTGATCCGAGAGAAATGCTCCGGGTGCGGAACCTGTTTGATACAGACTATAATATTGAGAGACACAGACCTAATTGAAATTAGTCTATTATCGGGCAATACCAGTACCGATGATAACTTTCATTACTTCTTGGGTTCCGGCGGCTGGTAGCATTTCTAAGGCATCTCTGAGACGACGCACAAGATGATATTCAGGAATAAGCCCATAGCCGCCCATTATTTGTACTGCCTTAATGCATACCCGATTAGCAATGTCAGCAGCATACAACTTCGCTCTGGCTATTTCAGAAGCTATCTCAGTGACCTTCTTACCTTGGTCTAACAACCAAGCTGAGTAGTAGCACAGCCATCTGGCTGCTTCAATTTCTACATTCATATCCACCAATGCAAACTGGATTGCCTGAAGTTGAATTATAGGTTTGCCGTACAGGTTTCTCTCTTTGGCAAACTTCAGCCCCACCTCATAAGCTCCCTGGGCAATGCCTAAGCTGACTCCAGCCGCTCCGGTTCTACCTACAGCAGCAATACCAGTTAAAGCTAAGCCTAAACCTCGACCTTCTTGCCCAATCAAGTTTTCCCCAGGAATTTTGCAATTGGTAAAAACGAGTTCGCTAACGGGGACCGACCTGAGCCCCAGGCTTTCTTCTCGTCTGGGAACTGTGAATCCTGGAGTCCCTTTTTCAACCAAGAGGAGACTGGTCGCCTCACCGGTTTTAGCTAAGAAAGCAACGATGCTTGCTGACTCACCTGCAGTAATAAAAATTTTGCGACCGTTAACAATGTATTCATTCCCCACTAGCTCAGCAGTAGTCTGCAGTTTAGAGGGGTCAGAACCACCTGTAGCTTCAGTGACAGCCCAAGCCATGACCGCTTCTCCACGGCAAAGAGACAGCAGATATTTCTTCTTCTGTTCCTCGCTGCCAAAGTTTTGTAAGCCGTACATGCCTATCTGACCAGTCTGGAAACAGAAGCCCAAAGGAGGATAAACTCTGGATATTTCCTCAATCATAATCATCCTGGCAAGATGCCCCATATCTGACCCACCATATTCTCGGGAGTTGATTATTCCCACCAGACCAAGTTTAGCTGTCTTTTTTAATATGCCAAAAGGAAACTCCCCCTTTTCATCAAGGTCTAAAGCCTTGGGGGCGAGTTCACTTTCAGCAAACTCACGAACCATATCTCTGAGCATTTCTTGCTCTCGAGTAAGACCGAAATCCATGATTTAACTCCTCCTTCTAATCAGTAGTAGCACTTTCAGTCTAAGACACGAATCACCCGTTTTGGTTTTTGGAGCAGATTATGGAGCACTGCTCGCATTGGTCGTCACACGGCTCAACATGAATGGTTATATTAGTCTCAGGAAGCTTATTCTGTATTTCAAACTCAATTTGGTCACATATCTCATGAACCTGTTCCAAGTGGATATCTTTTGCCATCACCAGATGAAGGTCGATATAGCGCTGACTTCCAGCTCGACGTGTCCGTAATTCATGAAAGCCGACCACTTGTCTTTCGTGTTCTTTAAGACAAGCCTTTATAACCGCCTCTTGAGCAGAAGGTAATCTCATATCAATCAACCCTGATGATGATTTGAATACCACATCATAGGCTGTCTTCAAGATATAAAGGGCAACACCGATACCAATGATAGGGTCAATAATATTGAATCTTGTGAAGCGGACTAACAACAGACCTACCAACACGGCTAAAGCAGAGTAGACATCAGCAGCAATGTTACGCGCATTAGCTTCTAATGCTATGGAGTTAGTGGTCTGAGATACTTTCAATAGGTGGCGAGACAAGAATATGCTGACCGCTATGGAAACAAGCATTACTCCTATACCAGCCTCGGTTAGCTCGATGCTTACTCCTTCTACAATTCTACGTATCGATGAATAAATTATTAAACCACCAGCGCCAAAGATAAGTATACCCTGCACCACACCTACAATATCTTCCACCTTACCATGACCATACGGATGTTCTTCGTCAGCAGGCTTGCTTGCAATACGAACAGCAGAAAAAGTAATTATTCCAGCAAAAAGGTCGAGCAGGCTATCTACTGCCTGGGCTAAGATACTGATACTCCCAGTAAACCAAGCAACAGCTACTTTGAGCCCTATCAGCCCAATCACTACTGCAAGGAGCAGTTTAGCTGCTCCTGTCTTCGTTGAAAATGCCATTAAGTCCCTTGCCCCATTTTTGGCTAACTTTATTCTTGAACAGAAAGTTTAAGGCGATATGTTTAACAGGTCAACCCACAATCTCTTGACATTCCTCTAACAGTAAATACAATATAATATCACGCAATTGAGACTTCTAAAAGAGATAACTACCAAGAAAATGTGAGTCTTCTCAAATAATGCCAAAAGTCACCTGATCTTGACTGCGCCTACAAAATGGAATAGTTAGATTAACTTGAGGAGGGTTCTATTGAAAGCATTAGTATTGGAGAAAAAAGGACAACTTTCGCTTCGGGACATTGATATTGAAGAACATCTTGGTCCACAAGATGTGCGCATCAAAATACATACTGTGGGTATTTGCGGGAGCGATGTACATTATTACCTGAGCGGTGCTATAGGACCTTTCGTTGTGAAAGAACCCATGGTTCTGGGACACGAAGCTTCAGGTATCATTGTTGAAGTTGGTGGAGAGGTAGAACATCTAAAAGTCGGCGACCGAGTCTGCATGGAACCAGGCATTCCTGACCCGAACAGCAAAGCAACCAGGTTAGGAATATATAATTTAGACCCAACCATGCGGTTCTGGGCGACTCCACCAATCCACGGCTGTTTAAGAGAAACTGTAGTCCATCCCGCAATGTTTACATTTAAACTACCCAATAATCTTAGTCTCGCAGAGGGAGCTTTGGTAGAACCCCTTGCCGTTGGACTCCACGCCGCCAAGAAAGCAGAGATCAAGCCTGGTGATGTGGCCGTTGTTCTTGGAGCTGGTACCATTGGACTCGTTACTGCATTAGCCGCCCTGTCCGCAGGATGCAGCAAGATAATCATCACCGATATACGTCAGGAAAAAGTCGACTTTGCCTCACGCTTCAGACTGATACCTGTAAATGTGACCAAGAAAGATTTGAATGAGGTTGTTAACGAGGTTACGGAGGGCTGGGGAGCCGATATCGTCTTTGAAGCAAGTGGGAACGAAATGGCTATATCAAAAGTGCTGGAACCTTTATGCCCTGGCGGAAAAGTGGTGCTTATTGGTCTACCTGAGAAACCAGTGCCGATTGATATCGTCTCAATAATAGCCAAAGAAGCTCAGATAGTTTCAATATTCAGATATGCTCACGTCTTTCCGAGAGCAATTTCACTAATGGCATCGGGGAGAATTGATTTGAAACCGTTAATAACGGACAGTTATGAATTTGAGGACAGTATCAAAGCCTTTGAGTATGCAGCGGATATGAAGCCGACGAGCATAAAGGTTAAAATTGAGCTATAAGGCTATTCGGGATAGCAGCGAATTTACTTTCTTACCGGTTGGCGCATCGCCTCCAACATTAATGAGCCACCAGCATCAAACGCTTTCAAGTTCAACTCGCGCGCCTTAGGTGGTGCTTTCGCAGCCACAACCTGCCTCACTTCATCACTATTTAAGAGGGATGACAACTGGCATAAAGCGCCTACCATGACTACATTAGTCATGAGGCTGCTTCCAATCTGCCTGGCGCGCTCAGTGGCTTTTATACTGTAACCTTTTTTACCTGAGTTTTTAAGGGCTTCCTTAATGTTTTTGTCAGATGGATAAACATCGAGTTCCATATTGCATAGAACCGTCGGTTCCTTATAGTCGTTAAGCAGGTACATGCCATCAGCAGCGAGCATCCGAAAATTTCTCAGCATCTCCAAAGTCTCAAAACCCACAAGGATGTCAGTCTTCCCCACCGGAATCAGAGGTGAATATATTTCTGAATCACTCACTCGCATGTGCGATACCACAGAACCTCCCCTTTGAGCCGCACCGATAGTATCCACAGCAAGGACATGGTATCCCTTGTTCATAAAATACGTCGCCAAAACGTTTGAGGCAAATAGGTTACCCTGCCCGCCAACACCAGTGATAAGTACATTAAAGTTCATTTTACTGCTCCTCTCTTGCATACGTCTGCACACATTCCACATTCTACACAGGTAGTCTGGTCAATGGTAGCTTTTTTATTGCTGAAGTGTATTGCCGGACACCCAAAGTAGTCAATACACACTTTACAACCATTACAAAGTTCAGCGTCTAAACTGACCTTCCTCGGGGTAAAGCCAATGTCACCTGTGCGTCTCCCTTGTAAATAACAAGGACAGGAGGCAACAACAACGGAAACACCTTTCTCCTTCACGGCTTTATTTAATGCCTTCAATACCTCAGGTATATTATAAGGGTTAACTACCTGGGCACTGGTTGCCCCTGCTGCGAGAGCCAATTTGCCAGCATCTATCGCCACTGCAGGCTGCCCTTTAGCATCAATATCACTTCCAGGGTGAGGTTGGAAACCAGTCATCGCCGTCGTCCGATTATCACAGACGATAACCACCATGTCCAGTTGGCTATGAATAGCATTAAGCAGTCCCAGAACTCCATTGTGGAAGAAAGTGGAGTCACCAATTATGGCAAAAACTGGCTGCTTGTTACCACTATAGGCAATGCCAGTGGCTATCGGGATAGATGACCCCATACAAAAGATAGTTGATTGTAATTCCAACGGAGGGAAGGAGCCAGCGTCATAGCAACCAATATCTCCAGATACAATGCCGTGGGTCTTACGAATCACCAGTTTTAGTGCATGCAATAAACCTCGATATTGACATCCTACGCACTGAGTCCGCACCCGCACCGGAGTCTCAACTTCAAGAACTTTTGTCGCCGGAATCAACTTCTCCAGTTCCGGGTAAAGTGCTGCCATTGACCTGAGTACTACCGATGTTGATAGCTCACCTTCCGTAGGTAGAAAGCCACTTCTACCCACTATTTCTATCCGAATATTCTTATCATACAATAATTCTTTAATCAGACGTTCAACTACAGCCTCGCTGTCTTCGTAGACCACAAGCTTCTTCATCTTGTTGGCGAATTTGATGACCTTGTCCTTAGGCAGTGGCAGTGTTCCCAATTTAAGAATAGGAAATTTCTTCCCCATTATTTTCTCGGCTTCCTTCACATAGGCATAACCAGTACCACAGGCAACCAGACCAATGTTTCCTTCACCTTCTTCAATGTGATTGAAAGGACTCTCTTCCATAATCTGCAATAATATCGGTTGCTTTTGATTTAGCCACTTGTGCCTTAAGACTGGTCGGAGAACTCCACCAGCTTCAGGTTCAGCAACAGCGCTCATCACAAAACGGTGACGGTCATCCTCAAAAGATGGCTCACGACTAACAGTAGTTATTTCCTCTACACTAACGGGGCTACGAGCGTGGCAGACACGCATAACCGGGCGCACCACAAAACACAGCTCCGTTTTCTCAGAGAGTTCAAAGGCAGCCTTCACCATATCCTTAGCTTCCTGGGGACACCACGGGTCAAATACAGGTAGGTGAGCATCCAGATAAGTGATAATTCGGCTATCTTCTTCATTCTGTGAAGAAAATGCCCCTGGGTCGTCTGCTGAAATCAGCACCAGTCCACCACGAACACCGGTGAAATTTATATGCATGAGGAAATCTAAAACAACATTTGTCCCGTTATGCTTCATAACCGCCATAGCACGAGTATGGCATAGGGAAGCACCCGTGGTTACCTCCAGAGCCACTTTCTCATTTATGCTCCATTCGGCATGCACCTCCGGGTATTGAGAAACATACTCTAATATTTCAGTAGCAGGTGTTCCCGGATATCCAGCAACAACCTTTACCCCTGATTCCACCGCACCCCTTCCTATAGCTTCATTTCCCATTAAATATTCCTTATTCATCAGAAACTCCTTTACTATCAGATATGAGCTTTATTCCTCGTTAAGCATTGAGCGTAAATTCTAGCGCCTCCGTCACAAAACGTCTATGATTTGTGTCTCTCAGTTCTTCTAAATCGTGGCTAAGGTCGCTCTAACCGCGCCTTGGTAAGACTACTGCCTCGCCTTCAATCACAACCATCCCATCTTGGTTGCGACAGACTGTTTTCAAACGCACGCGGTTTCTCTCAGGTATTTTCTCTATTATTTCTACTTCCGCCTCTATCCTATCGCCAAACTTCACTGGTGCCTTAAACTCCAAGGTTTGAGACACATAAATATTTCCTGGACCGGGAAGGCGAGTGCCAATCACCGCTGATATGAGACTCGCAGTGAACATTCCGTGAGCAATTCGTTCCTTGAATCTGGTCTGGCTTGCATACTCTTTATCAAGGTGTATCGGATTTTTATCCCCACTTACTTCAGCAAATTGAATAACATCCGCCTCTGTAATCTGCTTCGTTAAGCTCGCTTTTTCTCCAATCGTAATTTGGTCGATGGTCTTGCCTTGCTCCATAACATACCTCCAAATTAGTACCATATTCTAACAGAGAATCCTTATCTTGAGAAGCTTATTCGCTTCCTTCCGTAATATAAGTCCGCTGCATATTTCTTAACCTTTTTTGACATTGTGTCAACATCTTTTTCTTCGTCACCATAACACCTTTCTCAGGAGTTATACCAGATGGTATAATCCAGAACATATTAACCGAGATTAGTTATACAGAGCGCTTTAAAGGAGGCACTACTTATGAAAGCCGAGATAAGAGGGCTGTCTATATTGCTGCTAATGGCAACGCTACTACCTGTGTTACTCACAGGATGTAGTGAGAAAACAGTTAGTGATGGTGCTCCGCCGACAGCGACCGGCATATTGAAAGGCGTAACTCTTTCCCCAAGAAGTTTTCAATCAACCGATTTCATTGATTTCTTCGAAACAGCAAGGCAAGCAGGTAAGATTGTAAGCTGGACAGGAGACTGGACTGAACTCGGCGACATGACTGGTGGCACTCCAAAAGTCGTAGCAGAACTTGCCTCAAATTACAGCTATACCCCTGTAATCGAAGCGCAGTTCTTCACCCAATCCAGCGGTAAACTCCTAAGACCTCTGAATGAAGCCACAAGGCAAGACTACAAAAGCAGTGCCGTTGCTTTCGCCAAAAAATATAACCCAAAATATCTTGCCTTCGGGATTGAGGTCAATATCCTTTATGAAAAATCACCTGCAGAGTTCAACTTTTTTGTCCCCTTCTATGCCGAGTTGTATGACGCTGTGAAAGCCGCATCTCCAAATACAAAGGTCTTTACTGTATTTCAGTTTGAAAAGATGAAAGGACTTGGCGGTGGTCTGTTTGGCAGCACGAATGCTCCGGACAAAACCCAATGGCATCTATTAGATAGGTTTCCTAAAACTGATATCATCGCCTTCACAACTTACCCAGGACTGATTCATAAGAACCCTCTGGACATCCCCGCTGACTACTATACTGAAATCAAAGCGCACACATCCAAGCCAGTCGCTTTCACCGAAATCGGCTGGCATAGTTATGCCAGTCCCCCTGGTTGGGAAAGTAGTGATACTGAACAGGCTGAATTCATTGTGAAATTCTTCAGCCTCACCGAAGGCTTGAATAAGGAAATGATTATTTGGAGTTTCCTGTACGACCAGAACACTATTGAGCCTTTCCAGAGCATGGGCTTATGTCGCAGTGACGGTAGTGCCAGACCTGCCTGGGATGAATGGCTCAGGACAAAATGATACTACTCCTAAGGTGTACAGGCTTTTCTTGAGCTAAACGTTTAGATGTCCAGTATATGGAAAATGAATGGAGATGGCTCCGGCTACAATAGAAAGGTATATAATCCTGCCTTGGACATGTGACCAAACCCAAGGTAGTCACAATTTAATAGACTGCCCAGATATGAAACGGAACGCCGAGTGCTCACATTAAGCCAAATTCTTGCCATTGCCATTTTTTTGGCGATGTTCATTGCTATCATAATTGGTAAGGTACATCGTTACATTCCTGCCCTTATTAGTGCTGCTCTCGTCATAGTGATCGTCTTTCTTGCCGTTATGAAGAACCCGGCAGCGGTTTCCAATGTTCTCAACCTTGGACAGATTGGTGACCTTAAATTTTGGATCCCAGGTCAAAGGCATATTGAGTCCCACGGGGTAAACTGGCAGACCATAATTTTCATCGGCGGCATGATGGTCATGGTAGAGGGTCTCGGTGCTTCGGGTTTCTTCCGTTGGCTATGTCTTTACTCAGCAAAGCTAGTCAAATACCAAGCTCTACCTATCTTGGTCGCCTTTATGCTACTTTCCGGGTTTTTGGCAATGTTTATCGGTAGTATTACCGTGTTACTGTTCCTGTCTTCAGTAACTATTGAACTGGCTCGTCTGTTAAGATTCGACCCTGTTCCAGTAATAATTGCCGAGATTTTTGCCGCTAATGTTGGAGGGAGTGCCACCCTGTGTGGTGACCCCCCTAATATAATCATTGGCACTGCCTTTGGTTATACCTTTACTGACTTTGCTGTTAATACCGGTCCCATTGCTTGGGCAGGGATGATTCTATCACTGGCTTTTTTCTTTTTCTGCTTTCGTAAGATTCTCACGTCTTCTCAAAGTGCCACAAGTATCCCACAGAACCAATATCCCCGACCTGAAGAAGCCATTACTAACCCCCGCCTGTTCAGGATAAACACTGCCATTTTCATTCTGACAGTGGTGCTGCTGGTTACCCAAGCTCAAACTGGATTGTCCGTAGCCATAATAGGTTGTATTTCGGCTGCTCTGACCCTTCTTGTTGCAGGCAAGGGGGGAGCCCACATCATCAAAAGATTGGACTGGCGTACTCTGCTATTCTTTGTGGGTCTATTTGTCTGTGTAGGAGGTCTCGAGGAGACGGGGTTGCTCAAAATACTGGCTGAGTATATTGGGGAAGTATCGGGAGGAAGTCCCATTTTGGTAATCCCTATTATCCTCTGGTTATCTTCCTTTGCTTCAGCTATAGTGGATAATATTCCCTTTGCTGCTACAATGGTGCCTGTAATCAGTAACCTCTCCCAGACAGCTGGATTGAACTTACCTTCATTAGCCTGGGCTTTAGCCTTGGGTACAGATATCGGTGGTAATGGCACACCTATTGGGGCAGCAGCCAATGTCGTGGGAACTGCCATCGCCGAAAGAGAAGGCTATCCTATCAGCTGGGGTAGGTTCTGCAAATATGCTATGCCAGCGATGATTCTTACAGTTGCCTTGTGTCATCTTCTTTTGATCCTGATGCATACTTAATATGCAGGATAATATGGTACGGAAGTGCTTTTCAGTTTCCGTTTTTACCATTAAAATGTTGTTGATTGTTAGTTAAGGTGGGTGACAGAAAGAAATGTTCAATAGAATTCTTGTCCCATTAGATGGTTCAAAGTTAGCTGAGCAGGTTTTCGCCTATGTAATGGAGTTAGCGAAGGCTTTTGGCTCCGAGGTAATTCTGATAGAAGTTTGTAAACCAGAAGAAAGCCAGTATGAGCATACCTGTCAAATTTATCTAAGAACTGTGGCTGAGCGGTTAGAAAGCAATATAAGAGTGGGTACGGGAGCAGCCAAAGTGGGACAACGCTTATATCGCAGCACGAATGGGGACGCTTGGTCAGGACCTGAGCCTTGGAGTGGGCGAGTGTATGGCTGACCTCATTGTCGCAGATGGTCGTATACCTTACCGGATAAAGAACACGACGGAGCTCTTAAGCCCTGATAGAGTAGGGTAAGTGATGCGTAGCAGGCAAAATCCTCTACTTAGTAATGAATATTCAACATGTGGTAGGGTTTAGCAGCAAGCATGACGTTTCCCCAATCACGTTTTACTGAGGTAACAATGCCAGAGGCTATTAATGTTAAGAAAGGGAGTGAAACATGATTACCAAGGAAGAAAAGGAAAGGCTTCTTCAGTGGGACCGCGCCCATATCAATCACCCTTTTTACCCTTTCAGCAAGAAACTGCGGGGCATAATTTTTGAGCGAGGAGAGGGAGCAAGACTATGGGACACTGATGGCAAAGAGTACATTGACTTCTGTTCCCATCTGCAGTGTGTCAACTTGGGCTACGGGCAAACGGAACTGGTCAAAGCTGGTGCCGAACAGATGCAGAAGCTACCTTACAGCACTACCTTCTGGGGATATTCCCATATGCCAGTTATTGAATGCAGCCAGAAGCTGGCTCAAGTTATGCCTAAAGGCTTGGACCATTTTATCTATACCTGTGGCGGCTCAGAATCGGTTGAGGTTGCTTTTATGGTCGCACGCCGCTACTGGAACAACAAGGGCAAGAGCAAATACAAGATTATTAGCCTGTACAATGGCTACCACGGAGTATCTTTGGGCGCCATCAGCGCTACAGCAATAGCAAAGAATGTCATGCAGCAGGGAATTGCGCCGCTACTACCGGGCATACTGCAAGCTCCTAATTACAACTGCTACCGTTGCCAGCTCGGGCATGAGTATCCACAGTGCAGTATCAAATGTGCTAAATATCTGGAGGAGATGATTAAGTGGGAGAGTCCTGATACTGTAGCAGCGATTATTGTTGAGCCTTGCCAAGCCGCTGGGGGTTTCATTTGCCCACCACCAGAATATTTACCCCTGGTGCGGGAGATATGTACCAAACATAATGTTCTGCTTATCTCCGATGAGGTCGCCACTGGCTTCTGCCGAACCGGAAAGATATGGGGCGTAGACAACTTCAATGTAGTGCCAGACATGATAACTCTGGCAAAAGGAATTACCAGCGCCTACTTCCCACTGGGGGCAGTGGCAATAGACAAAGAAATCTGGAATAGCTTTGAAGATTCATCTACTCCGGGTGACTTTACTTACAGTGGACATCCAGTGGGCTGTGCCATTGCTGTAAAGGCAATGGACATCTACATCAAGGAGAGGATTGCACAGCATGTAACCGAGGTAAGCAAGCATTTATGGAAACGGCTTGAGGAGGAATTCCTGCCCCTGCCTTGTGTTGGTAGAACTGGTGGTTTGGGCTTCTTTGGCGGCATTGAAATAGTAGCTGATAAAGCAACCAAGAGGATGCTTGACCCCAAGCTCAATATCATGGCTCGTATACAGGCTGAGGCACTGGAAAAGGGGCTTTACATTCGTACCAGTAGCGGCTTGTTTACGCAGGGTGACCGCGTGCCTGTTGACCCGCCACTGGTAATCACGCAGGAACAGGTGAATAAAGGGCTTGATATTTTGTACTCCATACTGGCTATCATCAGGCCTGATTAGGACGGGTGTCAAAAATATTATGGTTTGATTCCTAAAGTAGGAGGTGCACAATGTATTTGGGTGCATTTGTGCCTGGCTTCATACTTTCTGCTCTATATGTGTTATATATAGGGGCAAGATGCCACTTGCGCCCGGAGCTCTGTCCACCTTTACCTCTGGAAATGAGAATTGGGTGGCGTATAAGAATCGTCAGGTTAAAGGGGTGATCGCGCCGTTAGCTCTCTTGGTGGCGATTGTGGGAGGCATTTATTCAGGAGCTATCACGCCAATGGAAGCTTCCGCAGTGGGAGCTACAGGCGCGTTCATATGTACTGCCATATACCACTGTCTTAGTTGAAAAGTCGTCAAGGAAGCTCTCATTGAAGCGCTGCGAATTTGTTCCTTCATAGGCTGGTTACTAATAGCCGTGGGCTGCTTCACTGCTGTGTACGCCGGCATAGGCGCTCGGCAACTGGCGCAAGAGATAGCTCAGGCAATACCGGGTGGGGGATGGGTTACGACCATACTAACACAAATTGCTCTCACCGTATTCGGTATGTTTATGGATGATTTCGCCATGATAATGATATTTGCCCCTATCTTTCTCCCCGTCGTTAAAGAGCTTGGCTTTGACACACTATGGTATGGGATTGTATTTGTAACTAACATACAAATAGCCTTCTTGTCACCGCCCTACGGATTCGCAGTATACTGTATGAAGGCAGCCATTCCAAAGGATATTGATATATCCATGACAGATATCTTTCGTGCTGGCCTGCCTTTCCTTGGGCTCCAGTTACTCTGTCTCATCATAATTATGATATTCCTATCTGGCTACTTTTCTGCCTCGTCTCGTTATAGGGTGATTTAAAGCCACCTGAAAGGTTTGTGTACATGAGTATATGTGACCGAGGCTGTTGCCAAAAGTAATTACTGCACGGATAGTGTAGAACTAAAAGCTAAGAAAGGAGACCGCCAAAGAATTTAAGTAGAATCGAGGCTATGGTCTATTCTCCAGCCTTCCAGCGGGTGAGACAACCACCGCGAGGCTTTATGGCGAGTTAGGGAGTGATGGCTGACATCACCCCGGTAGGGCTCCCGAGTTGTCGGTCAGCGACGGATACTACGAAGGGCGCGGATAAGAGGATGCGTGCGCTCCCGGCGATATGTTATAATCACAGTGGCAAAAGGACAAAGTGGGTATAGAGACAAGTCTTGGTCGAATTCATAATCTTCCTTGGGGCAGAGCCCCGAATCTCGAATACTCTGAAAGGAGGTGTATACCATGGCGGAGGTTGTTCGGCGTGTTGAATATTACTACACAGAGGTCAACGATCGTCCCGGAGAGGGTGCCAAGGTTCTCAATGCATTCAAGGCAGCCCGTGTCAATCTGATAGCCTACACTGGTTTCCCGACGACTAGGGGTCGTGCTCAGCTTGACTTCGTGCCCTCCAACAGACGAGGCTTCCTGGCGGCAGCGCGCAAGGCGGGCATCAGGCTCGTAGGTCCCAAGACTGCCTTCCTCATCCAGGGAGACGACCGCATAGGTGTCGTTGCCGACATAGTGAACAAGCTGGGGCGGGCTCGCCTCAATGTCGTAGCCATGAACGCCATCGCCGCTGGACGAAGGCGTTACGGAGCCATCCTTTGGGTCAAGCCACGGAACGTCAACGAGGCTGCCAAAATACTGAGCGCCACTTGAAGTATAGACGACATTAACGTCAGGTTTTCTCTGTATAGGGTGGGGGATGCCAGTGAAAATTTGCGCCCGCGGAGCTCCAAACAAGCAGTGAGCTCCCACTTTGGCATTGTGTGGTACGCCTTCGGTGCAGCTCTTAGCCTGCCTGAGCAATAGGCAATCCAACTATTTGGGATACCTGCCGTAGAGCACAATCCAACAATTTGAGTTTTTGTTGCCCCACTGTCCACCGGAAAAGTTCATCACTGGCGCAAGTGCATCCTACCCTTGTCGCCTCTAACCCATTCTACCTGCTAAAAGCCTGCCCCACATAACTGAGAACACTCACGGTCAGGTAGAAAGCCAATTCGGCGTTGTCAGCTGAATATCTCCCGTCCTGGCTTGCCAGGTGCACTAAACAGCCTCCACGGAGCTATTAGCGATGATTGCACTAACTGTGCCTTGGTCATGCCCACAGCTGGCTGGAGTCATTTGTGCTTTGTTCCCCTTCCCCAATCGTCTCTTAGGCATACTTGCCATTATATTTGCGGTACTGTCAAAAGAAGAGTTTGCGTCAAGCTAATCAGCACAAACAATCGTTAAGGGGATAATTACTATCGAGCCCGATGGAGGTCGGGGCATCCAATACCTATGGGAGACGCACTCCTAGTGTCGCGGTTGAGTTTCTAAACTGGCGGAGGCGGGGGAGAGTTGGTCTCCAAGATTGAGGGAAAAGCCGAGTTTTTGCCTGCTTTCCACAACGGATGTGTCCCATTTAGGGAAAAAGCGATGAAAAAGATTCTGTACTGTTTCTTTTTTCACAGCCTTGTTGACCTTTTCTATAGTCTACTTTAACATTGCCTTAGTGGCAATGCCGGTTTTATCATGGAAGCTTTGTGCGTATAACCCACCTGGCTACGGCATTGTGTCGATTGTGTTTCAGTCGTGAAGGTACTGGACGAGTGCAACTGGCGTGTTGCGTCAAAATAAACTGTTACCCAACGGGTATCGTTGCTTCATAAATTGCTGTTACCGAACCATTGTGAGATTTAGCTTTACTCCTCTCACGAGGACGTTCTGCCAGACGCCATAGATACTCCAGATTTTCATTGATTTGCTTCAGGAGTAAAACCGGATTTAGACCATGGTAGATTGAGGCTAACTCCTGTTGCCTGGCTTGGGTAAGCACGCCAGCTTCCAGTAATCGTTGGTAAGGTGTTTTTGCCGTATCATAAACTTTGTGTACCCTGGCACCATGTCTGGTTTTACTTACAAGCTTCATTACTGGCTGGAAGAAATTGATGTAAAGACGAAGGACATCATAGAGGCGGTTTAAGACTTCTAAAGCAGCATGGGAGTTGTAACGATCATAACCTATCAGCCTTCTTACTACCGACCAGTTCTTCTGCTCCACATGACAACTGTCATTCTTTTTGTAGGAACGAGAGCGAGTAAAAGTAATGCCTTCCCTCTTACAGTAGTTATAAAGATGCTGGTTGATGAATTCACTGCCATTGTCTGAGTCTAACCCCAAAAGAGGGAAAGGTAAGCGCTTTCGCACCCGGTGCACAGCACCACCAACACGGTCCTGACCCTTTCCCCAAACGCCAATACATTCTGACCAACCACTGGCTACATCCACCGCACATAGAGTAGTCAAGTAGAAGCCTTCTGAGCTCTCGCCACAGTGAGGCACCAGGTCAGCTTCAAGGAAGCCGGGACGGTCTTCCTCCCAGTCAGCAAAGGTGCGGATAGGAATAGAATTTTTAAGCAGACTTCCCGGCTTGGTAGTGGTAAAGGGACGGCGTCCTCCCAGTCGCCGGTAAGGTCTAAGTAGCCGGTCGATAGTTGAAGGGCTCATCCGGCACAGCTGGTCCTCAATTTCAGCAGTCATAGTTTTCTCACCATGTTGCCTTAAGACTTTAAGTAGTTCTGGTAGAAAAGGATGTAATCTTCGAGAACAGAGACGGTCAGTAGCTTCCCAGGCTATCTTTAGCGCCTTGACTACAGGAGTCCCATAGAATCGAGGACGCCCACGTCTTTTGCCCTGCCGGGGCTGGTTAGTGTGGCACAGTAGGCGAATAGCTGACTTACGGTGATAACCGGTGACCTGAGTGAATTCGTCCAGGATTCTCCCCTTCTCTTTCCTGGTAGCCTTCAGGTACCGCCACCTCACTGCCTCGATATACTCTTGTATGCTGCGTCGCGTCATTTTCCTCCTTTTGGTAACAATATTTTTGACGCAACAATACCATTTTCAGTAACAATAATTATGACGCAATTCGACTGGTTGACACCCTTGCTCTGCTGGGGTAAAATCAAATTTGCGGTGCAAACTGCAGGAGGCTCTCATGATTGAGATGAGTATTGACAGCATCCGAGTAAGCATGATGAATTATCAACGCGTCGTAATCCTGAAGGAAAAAATAGATGAGACCTCAGGAGACAAGAGTGACACCCGTTATTTACCTATTTGGATTGGTCCTGCTGAAGCCGATGCCATAGCTGTAAAGCTCCAGAATGTTCCTTTAGCACGACCATTGACTCACGACCTGCTTCAAAAAACAATCTCTATATTTGAGACAGCATCAATATCAACTTTTAGTAAGATTGTTATTAATGACCTACGTTCAGATACTTTTTATGCACAAATAATATTCGAATTTGAAGCTGGCCCACCGCCTGTTACTGTAAAACCAGTGCCAGAAAGTACTCATTTAAACGAATTCGTCACTGGTTCCAAATTATCACTAGTATGGCAAGAAACCACGTATATAGTAACGGTAACAGATAGATGGCAAAGGTCTGGACAGGTGTTCATTGAAGCAGATAATGGTGACGGACTCATTTTTGTACTCTGTGGCAAGGAAATGAACCAGAAATGGTTGCTCATTCAATTCAAGCTCGATTCTCGCCCCAGTGATGCCATTGCACTTGCTGTGAGAGTAAAGCCATCAGTACCTATATATGTGGAAGAATCAGTCCTGGATAAAGCCAGTATTATTCTCGACCAAGAAACCGGCAAACCAATGCCTCCCAGTAAACCTGGGGGCAAACCCAAGGGGAAAAGCAAGGTTGATGAGCAAGAGCTGAAGAAGTTGTCAGCTTTTTATGATTTCATTAACACCCTGGATTTAGAAGACTTCGACAAGCATAAGTCCTGAGAAGCCCTAAGATTTATCATGGACGAGAAGTTTATCAAAAGATTAGTCTTCACCTTGAAATGTGGTGTTTGCGGGCGACGATACGAAGGGAGTAGCTTTAGTATTCTGGGACATCGGAACGAGATGTGGTTTTTGAATGTCACCTGCCCTGCGTGCCAGACCCAGGCAATGATGGCTATAGTTGTTAAAGAGGGTAAGCCAGCCAAAATTGTTACTGACCTTACCGAGGCAGAATTAGCCAAATTCGCCCAAGAAAGCGCTCTCGGGACAGACGATGTCCTGGACATTCACAACTTCCTTAAAAGCTTTAACGGAGACTTCTCGAAGCTCTTTGGTAAGAATTGATTAACTGAAGGGCTACATTATAGTTGGCTCTTAAGAGCTTTTAGATGCTCCGACATCTTCGGAGCATCTTGTTGGGAAGTTAATTATTAAAAAGATTACTATGAAAAGATGGGCAGCAGCCTTCCAATTAATGGTGCTTGGTTGGTATATAGCTCTGAGTTTGCTCATACCCTTCGGAATTGGTCTGTGGCTGGACAAGACAAAATTCAATTCTTTTCCATTACTTACTCTGATCGGGCTTGGCTTGGGCACTTTGATTATGATTTACGGAGTCTATCGTATGATACGTCAGGTACAGAAAGCTGAAGAGGAACAAGCAAAAAACAACAAGAAACAAGAACAATAGGCATTACAATGGGTTGTGGATGCTCCTTTAAATTAGCGGTCATAATTTTCATTGTTTTAATAGCCCTTTTCTTCATTAGTTTCTTAAGTGGCGCCTTGGGGACAGCCTTAGTAGGAGGTGAAATGCTTCCCAGCTTCCTCACCGTCCCAAAACCTCACCCAAAGCTTCCGGCTGAAGCAGTTTTCCACATCGGCAGTTTCCCCATAACCAACAGTATGCTGGCGGCTTGGCTTACCATAGCAGTGTTAGCTGGTTTAGCTTTCGCCGCTACCCGTCGCATGAAGATTATCCCCGGTAGACTTCAAAACATCATGGAATCAATAGTGGAAATGCTCCTTAATTTTGTGGAAGGAGTAGCCGGCAAAGAAAATGGACGCCGATTCTTTCCAGTAATAGCCACCATTTTCCTTTTTGTGATCATGAATGCCTGGCTGAGCCTCCTGCCCGGCTTTGGCAGCATCATAGTTAAAACACCCGAGGGGGAAGCCCATCTGCTACGAGGGGCAAATACTGACATTAATGTGCCTTTGGCTTTAGCCCTGATATCATTTATCATGGTCGAATACTGGGGGATAACCAGCCGAGGTTTCTTCCGTTATATGAGTAAGTTTATTAACGTCGGTAGACTCTTCCGAGGCACTGCCCAGGTTTTCAAAGGCAAACTCAAGACTGCCTTCAGTGACTTATTTAGTGGAGCCATTGAGGTTTTTGTTGGTATTCTGGAGGCAATGAGTGAATTAGTGCGCCTTGTCAGCTTTACCTTCCGTCTCTTTGGCAACATGACCGCAGGGGAGATTTTGCTCTTAGTAGCTATCTTTCTTATCCCTTGGGTAATGCCTATACCTTTCTATGGACTGGAAATGCTTGTTGGCTTTGTTCAAGCGCTCATCTTCGGCGGTTTAACCTTAGTTTTTGCGACTATTGCCGTATCTGCACCCCATGAAGAACACTAAGGAAATAGAAACTACAGAAGGAGGTTATAAATGGATCCAGCAACAATGAAAATGCTCGCCGCAGGGTTGGCAGTAGGCTTGGGGCTCTTAGGACCTGGACTGGGCATTGGCATGCTCGGCTACGGAGCCATGCAGGCTTTAGGGCGTAATCCGGAAGCCAGAGGGGCTATAATGACCAATATGATTTTGGCTATCGCCTTTGCTGAAGCCCTTGGTATTTACGCTCTGATTGTGGCTATTATCTTAGCCATGGTAGCCTAACACTACTTCCGCAAGGAGAGCTATGGAAGAATTACAACAAATATGGGTAATAATTGGCTTCCTCCTCATCGCCATCTTAGTAGGCGCTGGTATAGGACTCTTCCTGTTTTTCTCGCTCACCAGTAAGGAGTGATAAAGTCACAAAATAAAACGATAGAAAGGAGATAAGGGTGGAAGGCTTGGGGATTAGTTTGCCCACGCTTTTGGCGCAGCTTATTAACTTTATTATTCTGCTATTGCTCCTTTATTTTGCTGCCTATAAGCCCATTATCAGGATGTTGGACCAACGCTCCAACAAAATAAAGGAAAGCATGGAACAGGCTGAGGCTATCCACAAAAAAACGGCAGAGACTGAAGAGGAAGTTAAAGCCCAATTGGAGGTAGGGCGCAAGGAGGCACAAGCCATAGTAGCTCAGGCAACACAAATTGGGGATAGGCTTAAAGAAGAGGCAAAGAAAGAAGCCCGACAGGAAGCAGAATCCTTAATTGCTAAGGCAAGGGCTGAAATCGACCGAGAGCGGGATGAAGTCGTTGATGAGCTGCGTAAGGAATTCGTTGATATAGCGGTCACGGCGGCAGGAAAAGTGATTAAGGAAACATTAGATAAAGAGAAGCACCGCCGCGCCATTGAAGAAGTTCTCGAGGAAAGTCCTACTTTTAAAAAGGGCTGAAAGGACAAATTGACAGATGCCAGCAGCACTTTCTGGAAGAAGATACGCTCAGGCTATCCTGGAAATTGCTAAAGAGGAAAATAAACTTGAGGAATGGCAGTCAGGTCTTAAGAAAATTGCTGAAATGATGCAAGACCCGGAACTGCTCTCTTTCTTAGAAAGTTCAAAATTGCCTTTTGACCTGAAGAAAAAGCTTACTGAAGACCACCTCAAAGGCATAACTCCTTCTGCCTTAAATTTGGCTTATCTTCTGATTGCTAAAGGCAGGTTCAAAATCGCTCCGGCTATTGCTGCCGAGTATGAGCGACTCCTGGATGCCCATTACGGCATTGAACATGCCACAGTGACTACTGCCATACCTCTGGATGACAGGACAAAGGGAAAGGTGGTGCAGAGTCTGGAGACTTTGACCAGGCACAAAGTAATTGCTGATCTTGAAGTTGCCCCTCTTATTATCGGGGGAGTCATTATCAAGATTGGTGACAAACTCATCGACGGTAGTCTCAAAAATAAATTAGAAGCTCTGAAAAGGAACTTGGTTAGTACTGGGAAAATAATGCCATAGGAGGTAAAGGCTATGACAACTCGGGGACATGACATTGTCTCGGTAATCAAAGAACAGATTAAGCAGTTTGGTATCGCACCGACTGTAGTTGATGTTGGGACAGTAATAGAGGCAGGGGATAGCATTGCCCGAATCCATGGTCTCACCGGTGCCAAGTACAATGAACTTCTACAATTCCACGATGGAGCCATGGGACTTGTCCTCAATTTGGAAGAAGATAGCGTAGCTGCCGTTATCCTCGGTGACTACAGCCAGATCAAAGAAGGCGACGAGGTACGCTGTACTGGGAGAGTTATTGAAGTACCGGTGGGGGATGCTCTCATCGGTCGTGTCATTAATCCCCTCGGGGAACCACTGGACGGTAAAGGACCGCTGAAGACTACTAAGACTCGACCGGTGGAGCGAGTTGCCCCCAATGTGGTGTTGAGAAAACCAGTGGATACACCGGTTCATACTGGGATAAAAGCCATAGACAGCATGATTCCCATTGGGCGGGGTCAGCGAGAACTTATCATCGGCGACCGCTCTACAGGCAAATCAGCCATTGCTATTGATACCATCATTAGCCAGAAAGGCGGTGACCTTGTTTGCATTTATGTGGCTATCGGGCAAAAGACCTCAAAGGTAGCCCAGGTAGTAGCCATTCTGGAAAATTATGGGGCTATGAAACACACTATTGTGGTAGCTGCTAACGCCTCTGACTCTGCTCCCCTGCAATATCTTGCTCCTTACGCCGGTTGCGCTATCGGTGAAGAGTTCATGGAACAAGGGAAGCACGCTCTGGTTATTTATGACGACCTCTACAAGCATGCCTGGGCTTATCGCCAATTGTCCCTTTTGCTCCGCCGCCCTCCCGGGAGAGAAGCCTACCCCGGCGACATCTTCTATCTGCACAGCCGTCTCTTGGAACGAGCTGCCAAATTAGCTCCAGAGTTTGGCGGTGGTTCCCTAACGGCACTGCCCATAGTAGAAACCCAGGCTGGCGATGTCTCCGCCTACATACCGACTAACGTAATCTCCATTACTGACGGGCAAATCTATCTGGAGACGGACTTATTCAATACTGGTATCCGCCCGGCAATGAATGTTGGACTCTCTGTCTCACGGGTAGGTGGTGCCGCCCAGACCAGAGCTATGAGGCAGGTAGCTGGTAAACTGAGACTGGAACTGGCTCAATTTCGCGAGCTGGCTGCTTTCGCCCAATTCGGCACTGCCGACTTGGACAAGACTACCCGAGCCCAACTGGAAAGAGGACAGCGCATTACAGAGATACTAAAGCAACCACAATATACTCCCATGCCCTTAGAAAAAGAAGTTACCATCCTTTACGCCGTTATCAATGGCTATCTTGACGATATGCCTGTGGAAAAAAGCGCCACTTTCGAACAGGGCTTTCACCGGTTCATGGAAACGAGCCACCCTGAAATAGGACAACGCATTGCTAAAGAGAAGGAACTGAAACCGGAGACCGAAGAAGCCTTGAGGGCAGCTATATTAGAGTTCAAGAGGAGTACCACTTATTAAGAGAAATGATTAGCCCCCGCATTCTCCGCCATCGTATCCGTAGCATCCAGAGCACAGCTAAAATTACCAAAGCCATGGAAATGATTGCCACGGCTAAAATGCGGCGTGCCCAGGAACAGGCTTTAGCCGGGCGACCTTACGCCGAGAAGATAAATCGAGTGATTGCCGACTTAGCCTCTGAGCCAAGAGGCAACGGTGCTATCCACCCTTTGCTGGAAAGGAGACCGGTTAAGCGAATCGCCATAGTCTACATCAGCACAGACAGAGGACTATGCGGTGGACTCAATGCCAACTTGAATCGGATGGTTGCTGCCTTTATTTTGGAACAAGAAGCCCCAGTCACACTGGTCACAGTAGGACGTAAAGGACGGGACTTTATGATTCGTTACGGACGTGATATTAGAGCCGAATTTACTGGCATCGGCGACAAACCAGCTCTGCTGGACACCCTCCCCATATCTCGAGTGGTCATAGATGACTACATTAACGGCTATGTAGACTTAGTCTACTTAGCTTACTCTCGCTTCGTTTCTACTATGGTCCAGCGCCCGGACTTGGAGCTATTGCTTCCGGTGGAACCAGCGACTCTACCATCAGCTCAGAGCGTGGAATATATTTATGAGCCAAACCCCCGCTTTGTCCTGGGTCAACTCCTACCCCGATTTGTGCAAATGGAAATATATCACGCTATTCTGGAGTCCATCGCTAGCGAGCAATCAGCAAGAATGGTAGCCATGCGCAATGCTACTGACAATGCCAACGAACTTATTGAAGACTTAACCGTTACCCTAAACAAAGCCCGGCAGGAAATGATTACTAAAGAACTTCTGGATATCACCGGAGGTGCTGAAGCATTAGCTACATGAGAGATTGCTTCGTCGCTATGCTCCTTGCAATGATCTGGAGAAAGTGTCATTGCGAGCGAAATAAAGTAATCTCAAAACTTATTAAGGAGTGAGGTCAAAAATGGGAAAAGGTAAAGTAGTTCAAGTAATTGGTACGGTGGTTGACATTGAATTCCCACCAGAAGCCCTGCCAGCCATCTATAATGCCATCGAAATTTCCCGGGATGGGGACAGAGTTATCCTGGAAGCCCAGCATCATATTGGTAATAACTGGGTGCGCTGCTTGGCTCTATCCCCTACTGATGGTCTCGAGAGAGGTCTTGAAGCTATTGATACTGGAGCACCAGTAGCCGTGCCTGTAGGCAGAAACACCCTGGGGCGTTTATTCAATGTCTTTGGCGAGCCTCTGGACAATCTCGGAGCGGTAGAAGCCAAGGAGAAATGGCCCATCCACCGCCCACCACCCCCCTTGGAAGAACAGGAGACCGTCCCAAAAATGCTGGAAACAGGACTCAAGGTTATTGACCTCATCACTCCCTTTACCAGAGGCGGTAAAGTAGGTGCCTACGGCGGTGCCGGGGTAGGCAAGACAGTAATCATTATGGAACTCATCCGCAACATTGCTACCGAGCACGGTGGCTTTTCTGTTTTCGCAGGTGTTGGTGAGAGGTCTCGTGAAGGTAATGACCTATGGCTGGAAATGAAGAGAACCGGGGTTATTGATAAGACTGTACTTGTCTTCGGTCAAATGAATGAACCACCCGGAGTTAGAGCCAGAGTCGGTCTCACTGGAGTCACCATGGCGGAATATTTCCGGGAAATGGAAGGACAGGATGTTCTCCTATTCATTGACAACATCTACCGTTATGTTTTAGCCAATATGGAAGTATCAGCTCTTTTGGGACGGATGCCTTCGGCTGTAGGTTATCAGCCAACATTAGCTACCGACATCGGCGAGTTAGAAGAAAGGATTACTTCCACCAAGCGAGGCTCTATCACCTCCTTCCAGGCTATCTATGTCCCAGCAGATGACTACACCGACCCAGGGATTGTGGCTACTTTTGGTCACTTAGATGCCGTTATTGCTCTGGAACGTTCCATAGTTGAATTAGGTATTTACCCTGCCGTTGACCCGCTGACATCAACTTCTCGTATTCTCGACCCACGCATTGTCGGTGAGGAGCACTATCAGGTAGCCAGAGGGGTACAGCGGGTGTTACAGCGTTATAAAGACTTACAGGACATCATCGCCATCCTGGGCATAGAAGAACTCAGCGAAGAAGACAAGCTTACCGTAGCCAGAGCACGCCGCATCCAGAGATTCCTTTCCCAGCCTATGTTTGTTGCTGAAGCTTTTACTGGCACTGCCGGCAGATATGTACCAGTGAAGGAAACAGTGCGCGGCTTTAGAGAAATCCTGGAAGGTAAACATGACCATCTTCCCGAAGCTGCTTTCTACATGGTAGGGACTATTGATGACACAGTAGAAAAGGCAAAGGGGTTAGGGGCAGGTTGATGCCAACCTTCAGACTGGAAATTGTTACCGCCGAGCGTTTATGCTTTGCCGATGATGTTAATGTCCTAGTAGCCCCCGGCGTTCAGGGTCAATTGGGTATCCTCCCCCACCATGCCCCGCTAATGACTATGCTCCAGCCCGGGGAACTACTCATAAGAAAGAATAGCGAAGAGATATTCTGGGCAATCACTGGCGGCTTTCTTGAAGTACGCCCGGATAAAGTAGTGGTCTTAGCCGATGCCTGTGAGCTGGCTGAAGAAATTGACATTGCCCGGGCAGAAGCAGCCAAGCGCCGCGCTGAAGAGAGGCTGAAACAGAGAGCTCCCGATATTGACTACGCTCGGGCTGAAGCTGCCCTCCGCCGCTCCCTCATCCGCCTCAAAGTCGCTGAAAGAAGACGACGAAAGCCTAGAGTACCCACTTAATAACTGACAAACCTGAGTTCATTCAGCTACTCAAACTTAAAGCCTTTCTCAGTGAAAAGCGCCAGGTAAGCATCCACCGCATCAACATCATAAAGAATACCCTTATTCTGGGAAATTTCCTCTAAGGCTTTGTCCATGCCCAGAACTGGAAGGGAGCGTTAGAGCTTTTCGCCCCTTCCCTACTATTTCTGCCGGGCTAAGAAGTCAGCCCTTACATTATCTCCAGTCGGGCTCTGGTGTTTTCTTTAGCGGCGGCGACCCGAAGTAAAGTGCGCATTGCCTCAGCCACCCGACCCTGCTTCCCAATAACTCTTCCCTTGTCCTCGGCGGCAACTTCTAACCTCACTACCACCCCTTTATCGTTAGCCTCCTCGGTGACTTTGACATCTTCTGGTGCCTTGACTATTGATTTGGCGATGTATTCTACTAATTCTTTCATGTTGTCTCCTTGGTAATTGATTTGGCTCTCGACCTCTTTCTTGGACTTGGTTTGAGTTCCTCCTTAGCCGTTGGTTTAGCTTTAGGTTTAGCTTTAGGTTTAGCTTTTGGCTTAGCTTTGACTTTAGCTTCAACTTTTGCTTTCCTTTTTGCTGGACGTGGTTTTGCCTTGTCCATAATACCCAGTTTAGAAAGTAAAGTTAATACCGTAGCTGATGGCTGGGCTCCGTTCTTAAGCCATTTTATGGCTTTTTCGCCATCAATAACAACCGTCTCCGGGTCAGTTACGGGATTATAATAACCAATAGTTTCAATGAAAGTACCATCCCGGGGAGCCCGGGCATCAGCTATGACTACCCTGTAAACTGGTTTATTTCTGGCACCTACTCGCCGTAATCTGATTCTTACCATAATTGTGCTAAACTTACCTACAAATTGAGAAGATAAACAGTTTTGGCTGAGTTAGGCTAAGAAAACCCTTACTCCTTCCTTCTACAGCAGCCACGGCAGTAGCGGCAGCAAAGTAAAGAGGCTAATGCCACACCACCAGCAGCAATTAATACAATCTGGAGAATTGATATAGCACAGTTGGACTCCTTGGTCACCACTTCTGGCTTACCAAAAGGAAAGTCTTTGGTCGCTTCTAAATCAAAGATAACCAAATAGATCTGGTGATGACCCATCTTTGGGTCGGGAGCCAATGCCTGGACATCGCCTGGTCTAACACCTATTCCCCGGTTATTGACTTGCATTTTGAAGTCTTCATATCCAAGGTAATCAAGCGCCAGGTTCCCTTTGTAGTAATAGTGGGTGACATTGTTAATGTCGGCAAAGACCATGACAATTCCGATACAAATGACTACAGCCGCTATGATGATTCCAATAAGGTATGGTTTCGTCATCCTGCCTCCTTCAAGTTTTCTGATTTCTTAAGTAGGCTATTATCCTCTAACTTTTTGCACCTGTCAATACTACTATTTAGAGAATGTTGGATAATTTCTGCCATTGCAAGGAGCATAGCGGCGAAGCAATCAAAGTTGCCAGAGAGGAATGCCCTCGCTTATAATTCAGAATATGAAAGTAAGGCAATATCACAACTGGCAGGTAACTGTTAGCCAAGCTCAGGAAATCCAAAAAGGCTTAGCGTCGCAACTATCTCTGAAAAATGAAATCAGCCATCCCCGTTTCATTGCCGGTGTGGACATCTCCCACCCGGATTCTAAAGGAGTGGCTCGAGGGGCTGTAGTTGTCTTGGGCTACCCTGAGCTAACATTAATCGAAGTCCAGATAGCCGAAGGGAAACCTACTTTCCCCTATGTGCCCGGGTTGCTATCCTTCCGGGAGTCGCCACTAATCCTGGCAGCTTGTGAAAAGTTAGCCATAAACCCTGACCTTATTTTGGTAGATGGACAAGGGATTGCTCACCCCCGGCGCTTCGGGCTTGCTTCCCATCTGGGACTCCTACTTGATACTCCCAGCATTGGCTGTGCTAAGTCACTCCTCTGGGGTAAGCACCAGCCGGTAGATTACCCGGTTGGTTCCTATAAAGAGATTTTTGATGGTGCCGAGGTTATCGGTGCTGCCCTCAGGACTAAGGCTGGCATGAACCCAATTTATGTCTCCATCGGGCATAAAGTTGACCTGCCCACAGCTATATACTGGGTAAAGCAGTCTTGCCAAAATCACCGTCTTCCCGAGCCGACGCGCCTGGCTCATTTAGCCGCCGGTGGTAAAGTAGCCCCAATGCTTGATAAACAAGTACAATATACTCAGCAAAGCCTGTTTAATTAATTTAACGGTAAGTAGAAGGGGGTAACATGGAAGAGGAAAAAGGAAAGTTGGAAGCCTTACACACCCGAATATCAGAAATAATGGTGCATCTTTGACATCCCGGGTAAGGAGAAAGAAATTAGCCAATTAGAAGTAGAGTCAGCTCAGCCCGACTTCTGGCTTGACCAGAACAGAGCTAAAACCGTTATGCGTCAGCTGGAAGCCCATCGCCAGCTTGTATCCACCTGGCGCTCCTTGGAAGAAAAGACGGAGGAGCTTTCACATCTGGTAGCTTTAGCTATGGAAACAGGAGACTATTCTCTCCGAGAAGAGGTTGAAGATGAAATTGAGCGACTGACTTCCAAGCTTGAAGAGTTAGAGACCCGCTTAATGCTCGAGGGCGAATACGATGCTCGAAGTGCCATCCTTGCTGTTCACTCCGGCGCTGGTGGTACCGAATCCCAGGACTGGGCACAAATGCTCATGCGAATGTACTTGCGTTGGGCAGAAAAACACAACTACCAAACTGATGTGCTGGATGTTTCTCCAGGTGACGAAGCAGGCATCAAAAGTGCTACCATAGAGGTCAGAGGTGATTATGCTTATGGTTACCTCAGGTCAGAACACGGTGTCCATCGCCTCGTCCGTCTGTCACCTTTTGATGCTGACCATGCCCGACATACTTCCTTCGTTCTGGTAGAAGTACTACCTGAAGCCGAAGAAGCTATAGACCTAAAGATAAATCCCCAGGACTTACGGATTGAGACTTTCAGGTCGAGTGGTCCCGGGGGGCAGCATATGCAGAAAACCAGCTCGGCTGTTAGAATCACCCATATCCCTACCGGACTGGTTGCCAGCTGCCAGAGTGAACGCTCGCAGCACCAGAATAAAGAAAATGCCCTGAGGGTACTTTATGCTCGTCTCCTTGAAGTAGAAAGAACCAAAAAGGAGGAGGAAAGAGCTAGGCTCAAGGGCAAACGTATTGAAGCCGGCTGGGGTAACCAGATTAGAAGCTATGTCTTGCATCCCTATAAAATGGTGAAGGACCTTCGCACCGAATACGAGACCAGCGACACTACCAGTGTTTTGGATGGGGAACTGGATGAATTCATCACAGCTTACCTCAGGTCTAAAATTGGAGAGGAAAAATGATAAAGCGTCTTTTGTTCTTGCTCATACTTTTGTCCCTTCTCATTACCCCTGTTGCCACTCATCACACCGTTAAGGCTGAGGCAGGTATTTCCCTTTTAGAAAGTAGAGTTGAGATTTATTTCCCCTCAGCTCTCGTCTTCAACATCAAAGTGGAAAGCCCCAGCGACATTACCAAGATTCGTCTCCATTACCAGGTAGACCGTATGAACTACGCCCAGGTCATCAGTGAAGCCTGGCTCAAGTTCACCCCAGCCCCGAAAGTGGAGAACAAGTGGGTCTGGGACACCCGAAAAGCCAGCCTGCCACCCGGTGCCAGCATAAGATACTGGTGGACGATAGAAGATGCCGCCGGGAATAGACTGGAGACCCCTGCTGACCAGACCACTTTTGAAGACCTCCGCTATAAATGGCAAAGCCTGACTACACCGCGACTAAGCCTTTTCTGGTATGAAGGTAGTCAGTCCTTCGCCCAGGAATTACTGGCTACCTGTGAAGGAGCCTTAGACCGTTTAGCCACAGACACTGGCGCTCACCCCGAGAAACCCGTCAAAGCCTACATCTATGCCAACAGTCAAGACCTTCAAGGCGCTATGATTTTCCCCAGAGAATGGACGGGTGGTGCTGCCTATACTGAGTACGGCATTATCGCCTTGGGTATTTCCCAAGCACAGCTAAGCTGGGGTAGGAGGTCCTTAGCCCACGAGCTTGCCCATCTGGTAACCCATCAGGTCACTTTCAGCCCCTATGGCGCTATCCTGCCTACCTGGCTCAGTGAAGGCTTGGCTATGTATGCCGAAGGGGAACCTGACCCGGAACTTCAGAAATGGCTCAACAAAGCCATTACCGAACAAAAATTGATTTCCGTCCGCACTCTATCCAGTACCTTTTCTGCTAAGACCGAAGAAGCCTACATATCCTACGCCCAAAGTGACAGTATTGTCCGTTTTCTTATTCAGAATTACGGCAAAGACAAAATCTTTAAACTACTGAACCTACTTAAACAGGGTAATACCTATGATGAGGCTCTAATTCAAGCTTACGGTTTCGATACTGAAGGGCTGGATACTCAGTGGCGCGCCTATATCACCAGCACGGCACAACCAAAACCAAGTGCCTTCAGTTTTGATTTCTTGAATAAGTTAAGAGCCAGGATAGCTCTGATGTCTTGGTCTCTTAGACCGGAGTATGCTAATTGAAGAAGTCTTTTACCGTTCACGACCTGCCTCTATCAGAGCGTCCTCGAGAGAGATTGATGAAACTCGGGGTTGAAGCCCTGTCAGCCCATGAAGTTTTAGCCCTAATTCTCAGCAGGGGCACTAAAGGGGAATCAGTGATGGTCATTGCCCAGAACCTTCTCAGGGAATTCGGCAACCTCAAAGGTATCGCCAACGCTTCCACAGAAGAATTGATGAAGGTAAAAGGCGTTGGTCAGGCTAAAGCTACCCAGCTTAAGGCTGCTTTTGAATTAGGTAAACGCCTGGAAACTGCCTTTGACGAAAGTAAGAAGATAGCCATAAAGTCCCCGGTGGATGTAGTTAAATTGATTAAGACCGAACTCAAAGACAAGAAGAAAGAGCACTTCTTTGTTGTCCTTTTAGATACTCGAAATCAGTATTTAGGGAAAGATAAGGTTTCCATAGGTAGCCTCGATACCAGCATCGTTCACCCCAGGGAGGTTTTTAAGCCAGCTCTTTCCCTCAGTGCTGCTTCCATCATCCTTGTCCACAACCATCCTTCGGGCGACCCTGAACCTTCTGAAGAAGACATCAAGCTGACCAAACGGTTGGTTGAAGCTGCTGAAGTTATGGGCATTGACATCCTCGACCACATAATCATTGGTGATAAGAGATACCTGAGCCTTAAAGCCAGAAACTTGTTTTGAAGGAGTAAAGAAAAGGTGCACAATAAATGGATCCCATCAATGGCAAAAATCTTGCTTTCCTTTGCTTTAACTATCTTCTTAGCCAGTGCCTGTCAGCCAAAGGCACCAGCTACCGCAGCAGTCCTTAACCTTTGGGATACCGGTCCTATAACCTTAGACCCAGCCATATCTGGAGAGATGTCTTCGCACAGCTATATTATGCAAATCTTCAGTGGGCTGGTCCGGCTGGATGACAAGCTAAAACCAGCCCCGGATATCGCCACAAGCTGGCAGAAAAGCCAAGATGGTAAAACCTACACCTTCTTTTTGCGTCGAGGTGTCAAATTCCATAATGACAGGGAAGCAAAAGCCCAGGACTTTAAATATTCCTGGGAGCGTGCCTGTAGTCCCCAGACCCAGTCCCAGACTGCTCCTGTCTATTTAGGTGATATAGTTGGAGTCAAAGAGGTCTTAGAAGCTAGGACAAAAGAAATAAGAGGTGTGAGAGTCATTGATGACTATACTCTGGAAGTCACTATTGATGCCCCAAAGGCTTATTTTCTGTCCAAGTTAACCTATCCTACCGCTTTTGTAGTTGATAAGGCAAATGTGGGGTCGAGCCAAGAATGGTGGCGCAAACCTAATGGCACGGGTCCCTTCAAACTCAAGGAGTGGCAACCGGACAAAGTCTTAACCCTGGAGGCAAATAAACTTTACTACCAAGAGCCAGCCAAAATTAATCAAGTCGTCTTCCATCTCTGGGGAGGTATGCCTATGGCAATGTATGAGACAAATGAGATCGACGTGGTTCCTGTCTATCAGGACTATATTGATGCGGTCAGGGACGAAAAGGGTCCTTTCTATAAGGAGCTAATGGTTGCGCCTGAGCTGAGCTTCTTTTACATTGGTTTCAACATTAAGAAACCACCTTTTGATGATGCCAATATCCGCCGTGCCTTTTGCCATGCCATAGATAAACAACGGATTATTGATGTCATTCTTAAAAGTATGGTAGACAAGGCTGAGGGTATTCTGCCTCCGGGTATGCCTGGTTACAATGAGAAACTAAAAGGGCTCGAGTTCAATATCAGCGAAGCGAAAAGGTTGATAGCCACTTCCAAATATGGGAACGTGGCTAACTTACCACCGATTACTCTAACGACTTCTGGCTGGGGAGGTAATATCCCCGAATACTTGGGGGCTACAATCCAGCAGTGGCATGAGAACCTTGGAGTGGAAGTAACTGTGCGGCAACTGGAACCAGAAAACTTTCTCTACTACCTAAAAGAAGAAAAGGATGAGCTTTTTGTGATGGGCTGGGTTGCTGATTATCCCGACCCGCAGAATTTCTTGGATAATCTCTTTCGCACCGATAGTGAATACAACTATAGCGAATACAGCAATACAGAGTTCGATACCTTGCTCGCCCGTGCTGCTATAGAAGGAGATGAGACAACCCGCATAGCTATGTATCAGCAGGCTGAGGAAATGCTGGTCAATGAAGCTCCCTGCTTACCACTATGGTTCAACGTAAACTATACTCTGGTTAAGCCCCATGTCAAAGGTTATAAGCTTAACCCTTTGGGTATTGCTGATTTCAGTAAAGTCTACATCGAACACTAAACAAAAGGCGTAAAGCACTCAAGTATCAACTTTACTAACGCCCCACGAGGTAACACAATCAGCTTTTTAGCCGTGGAATAGCGACCTCAAAGGTAATGCCGCTCTAATTCTGAGGCGTATTTTCTACCAATAGTATCAGTATTCTGGTCTAACCATCGGCTGAATAAAGTTGTCGCCGTCGGCGGACTTTTAGAAACAAGTAGGTTCGCCATTAACCCTTCAATCTCGTCCTTTGTTATGACCACATCTTTAACCAAGTATCCAATCAATTTGCCCAGAAAAAGCACCAATCCTGGCTTGAGATGTACTATCTTAGCTCTGCTATGTATCCTATCGGCGATGAGCTTAATGAATTCATTAAATGTATAGAATTCTGGTCCGACGGCATCCATAACTATATTGTCATCTCTCTGTCCAACATTAACAGCTATCTCCGCTACATCCTCTACAAAAACAGGTTGAATTCGGTATTCTCCCAAGCCAAAGATAGCAAAGACCGGGAACTTTCTCAGGAGCCAGGCTATGTTGTTAACAAGAATGCTCTCCAGCCCGAAGACCACAGTCGGACGGATAATGGCATAGGATAGCTTTGAATTGATGATAGCCTTTTCTACAAGGGCTTTGCCGCGGAAATAGGGGAAAGCCGATTCTTCAGATGGGTTGGTTACGCTGATGTGCACAATCCTGCGAACCCCGGCTTCTTCAGCAGCTTTGATGAGTAATTCCGTATTTTTTACCGCCTTATCAAAGGTAATGTGTCTGTGCGGGAAACGAATCCAGTATGTATGGTAAAGAGTAGTTGCTCCCTGTAGGCTCTCTTTTAATTGGAGAGGATTGTCGAAGTCCAGAGGAAAAACACTCAATTTATTGCCAAAGGGGTTTTCACGGTTGCAGTGACTGGTAAGAGTTCTGACTCTTTTCCCAATAGAAAGAAGCCGTCCAGTCAAGTATTTACCTATATAACCGAAGGCCCCAGTCACCACATTGAGTTCAGTAATTTCCACAAGTAGCAGAACCCAATATCTTTTTATGCTTAGTCAACAGCTTTTACCAGATACTTCTCGAAATCTTTGACCTTTGGTGGCTTTTTGCCCTTTCCAGGTTCAATTACATGCCCTTCCTCTTTTAGAAGGGCTGCTTGTTTCTCTACCCCTCCCGGGTATTTTTCATTGAGTTCTCCCTTAGATTTCAGTGTCCGCCAGTAAGGAGTGACATCCTTCTTTCCTTCTGCCACCATTTCTGCAGCAGCATGAGCGGCTACCCAGGCAAAAATCCCGGTAGTTATGGGGCAACCGATGCTGGCACTGTGCTTTCGAGCCAGCATGGCTCGAATCTCGTTTATGGTAATAAGTTTACCTCTGGGGACTTTTCGCATAATTTCGTCAACTTCCCTTGGTGCTGGGATAACAACCGTGCCCGTCCCCCACCTTGTGCTCATCTTACCAGTGATTTTTTCGACTTTTGGCAAACCTTGGTCATCTGCCAACTTCTCCTGCCAGGATTTGCGCTTCTTAGACTTCGCACTCATTCCTAACCTCCATTCTAAGTTACTTTTCACTAATGAAAACTCACTCTGCCCATAAGTCGTCTTTTTCTGATTCCTGCCTTCGTTCAGCCGACACTAGCGAGGCAAATTCTTTGTAAGATGCCGCCGAACCATATTCTCTTGTCTTAATCACCACCGGCATGGGGACAGCATGACCAAAGATAAGGGCTTGCTGCTTTGTTTCCAGTTTGGAAAGCACTGCTTTAAGCTCATTCCTGCCGGTCATCCCCGCCAATACACTATCAACATCCCGCTCGTTGTCCAGTAAGCAAGTTATCTTTGTCCCTATCTGGGACATTATGTCGTCATCGATGCCACTAGGGCGCTGGTCAATTACCAGCAGGGTGACATTATACTTCCGCATCTCCCGAGCGATGGTGCCAAAAATGGTCTGCTCTGATAGTTCAGGATTGAGAAAACGGTGGGCTTCCTCAATGGTAATGACCAAGGCGCGAGGGCGGGCTGTATAGTCCCCCATTGCCTTTTCCATCTTTTCCTGATACTGGGCGTGAATCCGGCGACTGAGCATGTTGGCAACTAAGATATAAGCAGCGTAGTCCTCGTAACCACCAAACTCAAGAATAACATTTATTCCCCGCTCCAGATAATCGAGAATGCGCTGTACTGAATTATCAGGAGCCTGGGCTATTAGAAAGGGGAAACGCCTTAGCTTCTCCAGCCCTCGCCGCAAGTTTCGATAGGTGCTTTCGTGGATATTTAACTTGGCAATAAGCCCTTTTGTTTCCTCACCATCATCCATACTGAGCAAACTTCCCAGCCATCGCCGCTGACCAAATTCCCGTGCCAGTTGGTAGACAGCCTGTGTTGAGGCTTCGGTAAGACTGAGGGTCTGCCGCAATAGCCCGACATCTTCCGGTTCGATTTCGTCATAGCCTATCTTAACCACAAAGTCAGTGTTGACTTTTCTCCGTCGAGAACTTTCTTCATCCAGAGAGAAAATGGCTACTCGAGATGGAAAAAGTTGCTTCAGCCCCTTCACTTTGTGCCCCCTCTCATCGCGCCCTTCCCAACCATATTCGTTATGCATGTCAAAGACAAGGCTTACCGCTGCCTGTTTTTGAAGAATGCCAATTAATAACAGGCGGGTAAGGAAGGTCTTCCCGGTACCACTTTTGCCGAAGACCCCGTTAGACCGCTTTACAAACTCAGAAACATTAAGGCAGACTTTAGTTTCCATGTCTAAAGGTGTGCCGATGTAAAATTGCTTCTCATCCTCAGAACCAAAAACCAGCTCAACATCCCTCTGGGAGGCCAACTTGACCGCAGAAAAGTGAGCCGGTACTGTCTTCACTGGCTGAGGACCTTCCACAATACTGACAGCGTCACTGCCAATAGTCAGATAAGGCGAGACATGGAGCTTGCCATAAGTAGTAGTGCCAGCAATCACTTCAGCGATTAGAGGGTCAGAAATATCAGGAGGGGTCACGGCAACCTTAGGGTCAGTGGCTTCCAGACTAACATCAGTAATCATGCCAAAGAAACGGCGCTTTTCACCCTCAATGGTGACATAGCGACCGACAACCATGTCTTCCACCGAGGTGGAGCTATCAAGTCTCACCTCCACCCCTTTGGTCAAAGAACCAGAAACTACAATTCCCAAACGTCCTTCATTGACCGAATCTTGGCTAGTCATATTTATTTAAGTCTCCTCAGTATGGAGTTAAGCCTTTTCAGTTCGCCACTAAGCAACAAAGCTAATTCCTTGCCAGCCTTAACCAAGAAAGCCTGCTGGTCATCATAGGCTTGACTAAAGTGGCGAAGACTGGCAGCAACAATCTCGTCCACCGGCACAGCTAAATTGGCTTCTATCAATAAACTGAGAAAATTAAGGGAGCGGGCAAAGTTCCTGGCTTCATCCATAGAGCAGAGGTAAACGAAGCTATGGATGCGAGCCGGTCTCGGCGGTAGATAATGGAAAAACCTGTTTCCCTCCCCATACCCTACCACCAGAGCCCTGAAATCAGTACACAGCAATTTAGCCAGTTGAGGATTGTTACGGAAAATTTCCTCTTCTTCCTTTACCTCTTCACCACGAGCTATGGGACGCCGACCTGGCTCCAGGCTATGAGTTTCAGCATGGTAAACTATCCCGTAAGTTTCCCCAGGTGCATTCTTCGTCTTTACCAGACTGCCCAGAGGTGGTGGCTCATGAAGTTGATAACACTGAGCTACGAACTCACTGGTACTGGCTTCAATAACTTCGCCTACTTTGGCTGCAATTTCCATTCTCTAAAACCTGCGCTGAGTCTAAATCCACCTCATTCTCTTACTTTTAGCCTTGGCTGAACTCTTTACCATCCTGTCCTGCCTGGCTAAACTCCTTTCCACAAGCTGCCAGAACTGGTCTCGGTCGGCAGCAGTTATCACTGCTTTTTCATGAGCCTCGCTGAGAGCCACCGGATACCCCTGCCCTCGCCGACACTGGTCTAAAATGATGGTATGTGTTATGTCAAGCAATCTTCTACCTTCAGCTACCCATTGCGGTACTTCTACCCGGACTAATTCCCCAGCCGTTTTTACATAAAAGAAGTAAATTTGATGTTCTCGGTAATGCTCCTTCACTATAGAAGAGTGGCTGGAGAAAAGGGCTGAGCACTCCCCCTCAGTTAATAGTTGTTCGAAAAGTTCCCGGTCCAAAAGACCCGCCACATTATCACAGTCTCTTTCTTTAGTTTTACTCGCGCAGTAACGGTCGCAGTCCACAGGCTCATACGGACACAAAGCCAGTCTCAATACATTCACGACCTCGGTACTTCGTGGAAAGCTGATATAGCTGGCTAAAGCCAATTGCCTGCCTTTAGACAACTGCCTCAATTCCTCTAAGTGTTTAAGTAGACCATTTTCCAGAAGGGCATCAGCGACAAAAGCAGGGTAAACCTGCCCGGCTAACCCCCACAAAACAAGAGAGCCATCAAGCAGAGCCACTGTCGGTAGATTAGCTTCCACCTCCTTGGCTAATTCAGCCAGAAGGTGACACTCTTCAACACTTCGCTTTACCCCCAAGAGAGATCCTTCAATCGTTTCCTGTTGGCTTCCGGTAGTAGAGCTTAAGACTACATCTTCTTCTTTAAAATGAAGCATGGGCAAACTGGAAAGGAAAGCTGAAGGTGTTTGACCATAATTGAGACGCACAATACCAATGTTGATGACAAAACACCGTGCCGAGCGATGACGGTCAACATCGATGTGAGAGCCGTCAGTGGCTAAAACAATAAAATCCTCAGGGCTGGGTGGCGCTGGATAGTGAGCATCAAGTTTGTCTTCTATACCAGCTACCAGCCAGGTGGTTTTGCCTGTCTCAATCTTTCGTTTTAGCGAGGCAAGATTAGCTGACTGAGAGCGAAGGGTATTCAAGGCAAAGTCAAGTTTCTGCTTTCTCTCTTCTTCGCTGGCTTGCAACTTTGCCGCCATACTATCAATCTGTATGGCAATCTGAGCCAAGTCTAAGGACACCTTCCGCCTCTTCATTCACAGTATAACATGGTGGGCAGACAGCGACAATTACTGTTTCTTTCCATTCAGTTTTGGTATTATGGGGGATTAATAATAAAGGGAGAGGCTATTATGAAGACAGCCTTAGTTTATGACCCCATTTACTTGGAGCACAACACTGGAAACCATGTAGAAAATAGAGAGAGGCTCTCTACCACCACATCCCTCCTCGAAGAGAGTGGCATTATGAAAAAGCTTTTATTATTGTCCCCACGCCCGGCTTCCATAGACGAGCTGTCCTTAGTGCACGCCCACGAGTATATCGCATATATCAAAAACCAAGCAGAAAAAGGTGGTGGCTGGCTGGATGCTGATACCATAATGTCCCCAGCTTCGTACGAGGTAGCTCTGTATGCTGCGGGCGGGGTCTTGCGAGCAGTTGAGGCAGTAATGACCAACGAAGCTGATAATGCCTTTGCTCTGGTCAGACCTCCCGGACACCATGCTACCTGCTGGCAGGCTATGGGCTTCTGTCTGTTCAATAATGTTGCCGTTGCCGCCAAATTCGCCCTGTCTAACTTTAACATAAGCCGGGTGCTCATTGTTGACTTTGATGTCCACCACGGCAACGGAACTCAGGATGCTTTTTATGCTGACTCCCATGTTCTCTACTTCTCTACTCATCAATACCCACTGTATCCAGGCACCGGAAGCATTAATGAAACGGGCAGCGGGGAGGGAGAGGGTCTAACCGTAAATGTACCCCTTTTAGCTGGATGGGGAGATGAAGAATGCCTGCGCGTCTTCAACGAAGTCCTGGTGCCAGTAGCTGAACGCTATCAACCGCAACTCATTCTGGTCTCCGCCGGTTACGATGCTCACTGGGCTGATGATATTGCCTTAATGCAAGTCAGCGTTACTGGTTTCGCCCGTATGGTTCATGTGTTGAAATACTTAGCCAGAAAATTGAGCTTAGAACGTATTGTCTTCACCTTGGAGGGCGGCTATCACCTTCAGGCTCTGGCTTCCTCAGTAAAAGCCACTCTGGAGGTCCTTATGAATAGCCGGAATATCGATGACCCGCTGGGAAGCGAGCAGAGATTGCGGAAGCCTTTAGGTTTTGATAACTTCCTGAAGGTGGTAAAAGACACTCACCACTTGAAGGCTTCCTGATAGCCCCGAGAAACAAATCCTATCTTATTTCCCTCTTTCCCAGACTGCTAACAACTGACCGGCGATACACAGGGAAGAATAAATTCCAGTGGCAATACCGATGAGCAGTGCCAGAACCAAGTTATGGGTAGTCACACCACCAAATAAGTAAAGGGCTACTATGACAAAAAGAGTAGCTAAACCAGTATTTAGAGAGCGTCCCACAGATTCCGTGATACCACAGTTTACTGTCACCCCAAAACTTCTGCTTACTCCCCGCCTCAGGTTGTCCCGAATGCGGTCGAAGACGACCACGATATTGTTCACGCTCACACCCACAACTGCCAGCACTCCAGTAACAAATAGGGCATCAATTTCTAAACCTGTTGCCCAGCCTAAAATAGAGAAGATGCCGATAACTATCAGTAAATCGTGACAGATAGCAGCAATAGCACAAATACCCCAGCGGATAGGCTTGGGCATCTTGCGGAATGCAAAGGAAATGTAGAGCAAGATACCTATTGAGGCAACTATAATAGCAATAGCTGTATTACGGACTGTCCCTGCAGCAATGGTGGGCGAAACACTGTAAAGGCTGGTGATTTCAATTGTACTGCCCAGCTCTGTTTCTAAACCATCTTTTAGCTTTTTACTTTCCTCGGAGGATATTTCTTGCAGACGAACAAAGAAATCACCTTCTCCAGCAGGCTGAACTACCACCCTATCATAACCGAGCTTGGCTAATCCTTCGCGTAATTGGCTTAGTTCTACTTCATTTCCAAAATGCAAGGTCAGAGCCGTACCACTACTGAAGTCAACACCCGGCTTGAGCCCAAAAATAGCCAGAGAGAGTATACTCGGGACAATCACTATGGCTGATACAATAAAAAACCAATATTTCTTGCCGATAAAGTCAATCATTATTTCCACACTCCGTAGGCACTGGAACTTGTTGCCATCCTACTACTCACAACCGTGCGTAGAAAAGTTCTGGTGACTACAACTTGAGTGAACATACTCAAAGCTGTACCAATAAACAAGGTAGTAGCAAAACCCATAACCATGAAATTACCAAATTGGTTGCCAAGCCAGTAAAGCACAGCACAGGCAATGAAGACGGTTATATTGGCATCCCAGATAGCTGTCCAAGACCGACGGAAACCTTCTTCTATAGCTGCCCCCAGACTACGCCCTCCCCGTAATTCTTCTTTCAAACGTTCAGCAACAAGGACATTGCCATCCACCCCCATACCTATAGATACAATAAAGCCAGCAATACCGGGGAGGGTCAGAACCACTGGAATCAGCTTGAAAATAGCCAGATTGAAGAGTCCATAGACTACCAGAGCCAGACAGGCTACCAGACCAGAGACACGGTAATAAATAATCATAAATAGGATTACTAAGACTGTCCCAGCTATCCCAGCATACAAGCTTTTTCGTAACGAGTCTTCTCCCAGAGTGGCTCCCACATCCCGCCGTTCCACTACTTTCATCGGCACATCCAGGGCACCTGAATTGAGCTGGATAGCCAGCAGGCGAGCCTCGTCCACAGTCAGCCCCTCAATAATACCCCTCTCTTTAATTACCGCCCTGACTATAGGGGCTGAAATAAGCGTGTTATCAAGGAAGATTCCCAATGGCTTGTTCAAATTTCGCTGAGTCACCTGTTCAAAAAGTATAGCCCCTTCATGATCCCACTCAAAAGCTACCTCAGGCTCGTTCGTCTGAGGGCTCAAGACTACTGCAGCATTGGGCTTAAAATATTTGCCAGTGAGTTCTCTCTCCTGACCATCTTCACCTACCCCTTTAGCAATGACCCACTCAGGATTGCCCTGTTCATCAAGAACGGGATTCCCTTGTTCATCCAGCTTCTGTTCCTTGAAATCAAGCTGTGCAGTTTGTCCGATAAGCTTAATGGCTTCATCAATGTCTTTCACCCCGGGGAGCTGAACAAGAACGAAGTTGCCCCGTTCATTTTGGATTGTCTGGACTACGGGTTCAGTAACACCATAAGCATTAACCCGCCGCTCAATTTTTCGCTTCACACCTTCGATAACCTCAGCATCCGTTTGAGCCGGGTCTTTCTTGGATAAGTCAGCTTCATAAACTAAATGGCTACCACCCCTAAGGTCAAGCCCTAATTTAAAGCCTTCCCTACCAAATACTTTACTGTTCGGTAGTATCGCCCATAAGCAAAAACCAAAAAGGACTAAAATAACAACTAATAAGAAAGTATTTCGGCTCATCTACTCTTCTCCAATCTCGTTTCTTTAAGACCTAACTTCTTGCGGGCAAAAGCTAAAGCCTCCTCCTTAGTAGTTATTTTTCCCACAGCCTGAGCTTCCTTGATTATTTCCAGCATCTTACCAATCTCCTTTCCAGGTTTCAAGCCGAAAACATTCATCAGGTCATGCCCATCAACAAGCTTTGGCGGTGGAACCTCCTTCTGCTTAAAATGTTCCCCAAGAATATGCTTAATTAGGCGACAATGGCTTTGCCACTCCTCAAGGTCAAGTTCGGGTCCGTGAGTAGCTAAGTAATCTGCCAAGGCTAAAAACAGAATATCAATCCCAGCATCACCAGTATCACGAAAGTAGCGGTAGATAGCCCGACGGGTGGGCAATTCTTCGCTGGTCATCTGGGCTGGACGGAGATGATGATAGACAAGACTCTCCACCAATTCTGATTCTTTGCTACTGAAGCGCAGCCTCTGTAATATAGCCGTCACCATACTTGCTCCCTCTTTAGCATGCCCTAAGAAACGCATCTTACCCTTACCATCCACTGTTTTTGTTCGTGGTTTAGCCACATCGTGGAGCAAACCCGCCAGCTTGAGCACCATCCTTCGATTGCTCCCTTTAGAAACTTCCTGGGCAAAATATTCCTGAATTACCTTCGACCATGGAGCCTCAGCTAATATACCCTCATTTCCATAACACCATTCTGTTTCTCTCAACAAGTGCTCAACAGTAGCTACAGTCTCAAGAGAATGGTCAAAAACATCCCAGAAGTGCTCCTTTGGTTGCTGTACTCCTTTAGTCTCTGCCAATTCAGGAATTATCTGAATAAGTAGACCCAGCTTATCTAGGTAGCTGATAAAACTTGCTGCACCTGGCAAAGCCAGCAGTCGCACTAACTCCTCCCGTACCCGCTCGCCTGGTACTTTGGTAATTAGCTGGGAGTAACGGCGGATTAAAGCTTCCGTTTCGTTATCGATTTTAAAGTTCAACTCGGCTGCCAGCCGCACAGCCCGTAACAATCGGGCAGCATCAGCCTCAAAGATATTGCCGCTAACAGCTCTTACCTTACCTTCCTCTAAATCCTTTTTCCCACCGTAAGGGTCAATAACCATTGAGCTATCGACTATCTGACTCCACTGACTGATTTTCAGAGCCATAGCATCTATAGTAAAGTCTCGTTGCGCCAGGTTTGCCTCAATTCCGTCTAAAAAAGGAGAAAAATCCAGTTGCCAGCGTTCACTGTCGGCAGCCACGATAACCCGGGCTATCTGGTGTGCTTCGTCAAGGAGTACATACTTACCCTTCACTTCTCTGGCTATTTGCCGAGCTATCTGCAAAGCATTGCCAGCTATAGCAATATCTACATCAGCCGTATGCCGTTTCAGAAGCCAATCTCGGACAAAGCCACCAACAAGATAAGCCTGATAATTATGCTGCTGTAGAAAGGAAGCTATCTTAACTAAAAGCCTTTCCATGTTAAACTCAAATATAATGAAGTTACGCAGACTGAAATTATAAGAGGGGTAGAGGAGATTGTAAAGACGGGCTATTTCAGCCTGATCTTAAACAACTAAGAACACTTCACTCCATTGACAAGAACCCATTCTTTTATTAATCTTGCTCAAGAACAAGGAGGCATCTATGGAATCTACTGGGCAGATACTGTGGGCGATTATCGGCAGTGTTGTTGGTGCCGCTTTAGTCTCCATAATATTTTTGATGACCACCCTTTTCAAAAGGAAAAAACCACTGCCAGAACTCGAAGAAGAGGAGGAGAAAAAAGAAGTCCCGCCAGCTTCCTTCGAGATTACTAATCTCCTCGTTACCCCAAGCAAAGTCAACGAAGGAGAGACCGTTACTGTCTTAGCTCAAGTGACTAATGTAGGAGGCAGCACCGGCAAGTATGATGTTACTCTCACTGTAGACGGAAGAGTCATAGGTATGAAAGAGGTAATCCTGGAGCCAAGTTCAACCACCCTGGTGAACTTTGCTCTAAAGGAGACACTCGGTGGTGAGCATAAAGTAGAAGTAAACGGCTTACAAGGCAAATTCTTCGTTCCTCCACCTAAGTTTACCTTGAGTGACTTGACAATTACGCCAGACCGAGTGAAAGAAGATGAAAGATTCACCATAGCGGTTAAAGTGACCAACGAGGGAGGCTCTACCGGAAGTTACCTTACCGAGTTAAAAATAAAAGGGCTAACCGAAATGGCACAGGAAGTGACCTTAGCCCCGGGTGCCAGTCAGATAGTGAGCTTCACTACAGCCAAAAAGAATGCTGGTTTCTACCCTATGGAAATTGGAGACCTCTCCGGCAGAATCATTGTGGAGATGGCTAACTCTTTTGAACGGATTTGATTTGACCACTTTCCTGTTCAGCCGGTAGTTTCTGGAGCTTATCAGGACTTTCCAAGCGGTCGATGTACAAGACACCATTAAGATGGTCTATTTCGTGTTCCAAAGCCTGAGCCAGTAATTCTTCAGCTTTAATTCGAACTTCTTTTCCGTGACGGTCTAACCCCTTTACCTTAACTACCATAGAACGCCTGATCTCACCTTTATATCCAGGAAGACTCAAGCAACCTTCTTCCACCACACGCTCTCCTTTTCTTTTTATCACTTCAGGATTAATTAGGGTGATGACCTCCTCCCCCGGTATCCTAATTACGGCTATTCTTAATGGTACTCCTACCTGAGGAGCTGCCAAGCCTACCCCGGAGCAGCCATGCATAGTCTCAATCATATCATCAATAAGCTTCTGGAGTAAGCCATCAATATTTCCCACTCTTTTGGCTTTTTGTCTCAGCACCGGGTCAGGAAAAACACGAATATCCAACACTGCCATTTTTCGAAATTATACCAATCCTACAGGATCCACGTCTATTATCCAGCCTTTGGGTAAATCTACTCTGGCTATAAGCTTGGCTGGGTCAGTACCGCGCACAATAATCTGCCACCAGTAACGTCCTCGAATTCTGGAAATGAAAGCTGGTATTGGTCCAATCAAACTCAAATCAGGGATACCTTCTTTGTCCCGTTCAGTGAGAAGAAGCTGGCTCACCCTCTTTATCTCTTCCTGGCAAAAGAAAGAATTCGTATGACCATATAGGAGACGCACAAAACAACTAAAGGGAGGATAATCAAACTGACGACGGTATTCTATTTCCTGGCTATGAAAACCAAGATAATCATGAGTAGAAGCTGCCTGAACAGCATAGTGCCCCGGAGAATAAGTTTGAATAATGACTTTACCAGCTCCCAGACCGCGCCCAGCTCTACCAGCTACTTGGCATAGAAGTTGAAAAGTGCGCTCCCCGGCTCGAAAATCAGGCAGATTGAGACCGATATCAGCACTAATTACTCCCGCCAGAGTCACCTCAGGTAGATGTAGTCCTTTAGCTATCATCTGAGTACCAATAAGCACGTTAGCTTTACCAGAACGGAAATCAGCTAACAATTCATCGTAGAACCTTCGCTTTGTCACTACATCCTTGTCCCAACGTAACAGATGTGCTTTAGGAAACAGCTGCCTCATCTCTTCTTCCACCCTCTGGGTACCAATACCAAGGAATTTGAGACGGCGACTCAAGCAACGAGGGCAACTTTGAGGAACCGGAATGGAATATCGACAACGGTGACAAATCAGTCTCTTTCCTACCGAATGGTAGGTAAGGGCTACAGTACACCGAGGGCAACGAATAGCAAATCCACAACTTCGGCACTGGACGAAGGTCGCTGTACCACGACGGTTTAAGAACAAGATTACCTGTTCTCCTCTTACCAAAGTCTCCTTTATACTCGCAGCCAAGCTACGACTGAAAAGACTTGTATTGCCAGCTTTAAGTTCTTCTTTCAAATCAACTATCTCTACCACAGGGAGAGGAGAAAGACCACGAGGAGTAATCCTTTCTGGGAGCTCCAAAAGTTGATACTTACCTTGCTGGGCTCGATAGAAAGTCTCCACATCAGGAGTAGCACTACCTAAAATAACCACAGCCCCGGTCAATTCTGCCAGTTTAATAGCCACATCTCGAGCATGATAACGGGGCGATTTGTCTTGTTGTTTATAGCTCCATTCATGCTCCTCATCAATAATAATCAACCCCAGGTCAGGTTGAGGAGTAAATAGGGCACCCCTCGGTCCAATAACAACATCAAAAGCTCCCCTTCTAATTTGGTGCCATTCATCAAATTGCTCACCCAAGGAAAGTCCACTATGGAACACACCAACCCGCCCTGGGAAACGAGCCATGAAACGCTCTATAGTTTGAGGCGTCAGCGCAATTTCAGGGACAAGGCAAAGCCCTCGTTTTCCCTTAGCCACTACGTCAGCTAAAGCCCGAAGATAAATTTCCGTCTTGCCGCTACCCGTAACTCCGAAAAGCAAGAAAACCTTCGACTCTCCTCCATTTAGACTATCACGAAGGCGCTGCCACACTTTTTCTTGAGCTGGGGTGAGGACTGGCAAGGAAGCTGGAACAAACCTGACGCGGGATAGAGGGTCTCGCTTTATTTCAATCTGTGTCACCGAGATTATTCTTCGTCGCTTAAGAGCTTCAACAGCTGCTTTAGTTGCTGACAGAAATTCCCTAAGCTCAGGTAGCAAAGCTGGCTGTTTATACTGAACTAAGAATTCAATGATTTCTGCTTGTTTGTGGGCACGTTTCTGCTTAAGTCTGTCAATTTCTTTTTTAGCCTCATCCAGGCTGAGCGCTAACTGCAAACTGGAAACAAATTTTGGCTTAACCTTGTCCTTCTCCAGTTCCCGACTCCCCATTATGAGTCGTTGACGGAGGAGTTTCCCCGTAACCTGCTTAGCCTTCTCCTTACCCAGTTTTTTCCCCAACTGTTTGAGACTAACTTTACCCATCGCCTTGATAAGATTAAAAGTTTGAATTTGGTCTGAGGTAAGTCGGGATAAGGCAGTCTCATCTATGAAAGGCACAGCTTGAAAGAAGGTGATAACCTTGCGCTCAAACCCAGGAGGTAACATCAAAGCTACAGCCTCAAAAAGGGGGCAAAGGTAATAATCACTTAGCCACAGAGCAAGTCCTACCTGAGTCGGCGAAAGTAGTGGTTCGTAGCTAATAATGCCAGCTATTTCTTTTGTTTGCTCGACAGAAGGATAATCGCTTAATTTGAGAACGATACCTTGAAGAACCTGAGAACCAAAGGGAACCCAGACCGCCTGACCTACTTCTATAGATAGTGAACTGGGGATGGCATAGCAAAAGGGATGACGCCCACTACCGGGTGAGTTAACTGCCATCTCGGCATATCTCATTGCTCCTCGGTCTCAGTCTCAATTCCAACTTCAGCTTCAACTGCAGCTTCTTCAGCCATTCTCTCCCGTCTCTCTTTGAGACGAGCTTCTCTGGCACTAAGGCGACGCATGTAATAAAGCTTAGCCCGCCTTACCTGACCATGTCGTACCACTTCCACTTTCTCTAAAAGAGGCGAATTGAAGAAGAATGTACGCTCCACACCAACACCGGAACTAACTCGCCTTACCGTAAAATTACCTCCGCTGACTCCTCTTTTAACTTTAATTACCACACCTTGAAAGTGCTGAAAACGTTCTTTGTCACCTTCCTTGAACTTTGAAGTGACTCGAACGGTATCCCCTGGCACAATAACCGGGATAGCTGATGATGCTTTGGCTTCAACAAGAGTCCTGATATCCATGCTCATTACATCCTTTCCGAGCTAACTTTCAAAAGTCATTATTTTACACTTTGCTCCGGGTTTTTTTAAGAGCCCCGATGAATACCTGGTCTTCTTCGGAAAGAGCTGCCTTTTCCAAAAGGTCAGGGCGCCGCTCAAAAGTACGCAGCAAAGATTGCTGATGCTGCCATCGAACAATTTCACTATGGTTTCCAGAAAGTAAAATCCCTGGAACTGACCAGCCTCGATAAGTCTCTGGTCGGGTATACTGAGGATATTGTAAAAGACCACCAGAATGGGAATCATTCTTCAACGATGTTTCTGAACCGACAGCTCCAGGTAATAACCGAACCACACTATCTACCACCACCATTGCTGCTATTTCACCTCCAGAAAGAACATAATCCCCAATACTGAGCTCCTCATCTACTAAATTACCTCTTACCCTCTCATCAACACCTTCATAATGACCACAAATCAGGACTAAGTGAGGTTTAAGAGACAGCTCCTGAGCCATTTGCTGATTAAAGAGACGACCTTGCGGGCTGAGTAAAGCAACGGTCACTTCTTTATCAGCGGTAGCCTTTATTGCTTCCACGGCTTCAAAAATAGGTTCCGGTTTAAGAACCATCCCAGCTCCACCACCATAAGGATAATCATCCACAATGCGATGCTTATCATGGGTATAGTCACGAATATTATGAATAACAATACCGACTATCCCTTGCTCTTTAGCCCGTTTAATAATACTGTGGTCAAAAGGTCCACTAAACATCTCAGGAAAGAGAGTTAAAATATCAATGCGCAATTACATCACCGCCGTGCTCTGAAACTTCACCCTTTAGTATCTCCATAGCATGGGGCAAAACCGGCAGTATCACTTCAAGACATTCAGAAACTCCTTTAACACTACCCGGTAAGTTAATAATGAGACACCTGCCCCTTGTACCAGCAACAGCTCGACTAAGCATAGCATAAGATGTTTTCTTCATAGTCTCAGTTCTCATTGCTTCCGTTAACCCAGGAACCAACCGTTCAATTATATCTAAAGTTGCCTCAGGAGTCATATCCCGAGGTCCTAATCCAGTACCTCCAGTAGTAATAATCAGGTCGAGTTTATCTCCATCTACCCATTGCAGCAGCTTAGCCGAAATAATACTTCGCTCATCAGGAACAACTTCATATTTTGTCACCTGCCCCTTCAGCCGTACTATATGCTCTTTTATTACTTGCCCACTTTCATCCCGACGCCCCCCCCACGCCCCCCGGTCACTCACTGTAAGAACCCCGACTGCTATCATGTCCTTATTTTAACATATCTCAACCCTACCTAAAACTTTACCCCTACGCTTTCTTCAATATATTGTGGCTATCCGCTTGACAATCACTACTTGTAGATAAAAGGTTGAGATTGTTAATTGAGGAAAGAAGATTTTTTAAAAAATTTGTTGAAAAAGGTGGTAAAAGGTATTGACAAAACGGCATGGATATGTTCTATAATGGTAAATGGTGGGGAAAAATGGGGAAAATTGGATGGAGTAAGAATTGGAGGGTGCTATGTTGACAAGTAGTTTAGCTGAAAATAAGGTGCTAGTCCATTTTCTGGAGAAGCATGGTAATACCTCTCCTAAAATGCAAGTACTTCTTTTCTGGGGAAGGCACCCTCGGGCAAAATTTACTTTAGACTGTATTGCTGACGCCCTCGATGCCAGACGCCTTGACCTGAAAGGGGCAGTAGAGGTATTAGTCAACGAAGGTGTAATTGAAGAGCAGCAAGACCATAACGGCGTTAAATGGTATTCCGTAAGCCAGCAAGGTCGTGATTACCTGGAGTCCCTAACAAAGTTGGAATGGAGTGAGATTAGATACTGGAGGAATTCTTGTAGCCAGAGATTAGTGACTACCTGTGCTTGCTGAGATTATAAGCTATGTTTTTCGGTGAATACAAATATCGGGTTGATGAAAAGGGAAGAATCCCTTTGCCGCCCAAGTTCAGGCAGGAATTCCGCGATGGCGCGATGTTAACCAGAGGGGCGGAGAAATGTATTGTTGCCTACCCTGTAGACGAATGGAAACGACTCGCCGACTCTCTATCTGCACAAGCCATGACACGTAGTAAATTGAGAAGATTGAATAGAGTCGTTTTTGGCGCTGCCTTTAGTCAGACTCTTGACGGTCAAGGCAGAGTAGCTTTACCTGCTTCCTTAAGGGAGTACGCTCAGATTAGTGATACCGCTGTTGTTATCGGCGCTAATAACTACATTGAAATATGGGACCAAGAGCTGTGGAATTCAGAAAAGGCTTCAGCTGAGGAACAAGCGTGGCAAATTATCGAGAGTCTTGAGGCAAAGTGATGAGTTTGACCATGACATTACCTGTTCACATCCCTGCTCTCCGAGATGAAGTGGTGGAAGTCCTAAATGTCCAGCCAAAACGACACTACATTGATGCCACAGTCGGTTTGGGTGGACATGCTTCAGCTATTTTGAAACACTCCCCGGGAGGCAAGCTCTTGGGTATTGACGCTGATTCAGAAGCGATAGAAGTCGCCAGAGCTAATCTCAGTAGATACGGAGATGCAGTCATTTTGGTGCATGATAACTTCACTAATATCTCAACCGTATGTGCAAAACACAATTTTTCGCCCGTCCATGGCATTCTCTTCGACCTTGGCATCTCCTCTCTTCAACTTGATACTGCTGACCGCGGCTTCAGTTTCCAGCAGAAGGCACCATTAGACATGCGCTTCAACCCTAAACAAGAACTCACCGCTGCTGATATTGTAAACACCTCCTCTGAAGTTGAATTAGCTCGCCTTATCCGAAAATACGGAGAAGAGCGCTTTAGCCGACGAATAGCCCAGAGCATCGTTAATAACCGTCCTATCAACACCACTTTAGAGCTTGCCCGGATAGTGGAGCAAGCTTATGGCGGTCACTGGGGCAAAATACACCCAGCTACCAAAACTTTCTTAGCTTTGCGCCTCATTATCAATCGGGAATTGGAAAACCTGTCCGTTGCCTTACAACAAGCTGGCAACCTCCTTACTCCGGGTGGGAGATTAGCCGTCATAAGCTATCACTCATTAGAAGACCGTATAGTGAAGAATTTCATGAAACAAGAAGCCAAGGCTTGCCTTTGTCCACCAGAGATATTGGTCTGTCAATGTCATCATACGCCAACCTTAAAGCTTATAACCAAAAAAGTTATCACCCCATCCCTGGCAGAAATAGCCCTCAATCCACGAAGTCGCAGCGCTCGGCTCAGAGTAGCCGAACGTATTTAGATATGAAAATTTATTTGATTGGAATCCAGTTGTAGAAGAGAAAGGTTTAAAAATCTAAACACAGGAGGTAAAAATGGCAAAGAAGATTGTTTCAGCTATTGATGTTGGGACGTATAAAGTGGCAACTATCCTTGCCAATTTGGATTCCTGGGGCGGAATTCAGGTCCTCGGTGTCGGTGTAGTGCCATCACGCGGCATGCATAAAGGCATGGTAGTCAATGTAGAAGAAGCCAAATCAACTATTGTCGGGTCATTAAGGAAAGCTGAACAAGCCGGTGGATTGCGAATAGAATCAGCGTATGTGGGGGTTACCGGCAGGCACATCAGTTCTATCAATAATAAAGGTGTGGTGGCTATCCCGCGCAGTGACCGGCTGGTACGCACCGAAGACCTGAAGAGGGTATTGGCTTCATCACGCAGCATTACTATCCCTGATGACCGCAAACTTCTCCATGCCATCCCACGCCAGTACGCTCTGGACGGTCAGGAAAGAATCAAAAATCCAGTGGGAATGCACGGCTTCAGGCTTGATGTCGAGACTCATATTATCACCGCTTCCATAGCTTCAGTGCAGAACCTGGTCAAATGTATTCGCGGTGTTGGTATTGAGATTGACGACCTCATCCTCGAGCCTTTAGCCAGTGGTGAAGCAGTGCTCACGCCCGAAGAAAGAGAGGTAGGAGTTATCCTCGCTGATATCGGCGGCGGTACTACCGATATAGCTGTTTTCAAAGACGGGAGCATCTACCACACTTCCATCCTGCCCGTTGCCGGTTATCAAGTGACCAGTGACCTCTCCATTGGTTTAGGTCTACCCTTTGAAGTTGCTGAAGCTATGAAGAAAAAATATGGAAACGTGGCACCAGAACTAGATACCCGAAGAGACGAAACGACTCTCAGTGTTGAAGATGGACACAGCGTTTCTTACCGCGACCTGTGCACCATAATCAGGACACGCATGGAAGAATTGTTGCGGCTTATCCTTTTGGAAATGCCTAACTCTGACTATGGCTCCATAGCACCTGCAGGCTTAGTCCTCACTGGAGGCAGCTCCAATGTACCCGGTCTCGAGGCTTTAGCTCGTGCCGCACTTCGTATTCCGGTAAGGATTGGCGAGCCTATGGGGGTTTATGGAATCACCGATGTCCTGCACAACCCTTCCTACGCTACTGGGGTTGGGCTGCTCCTATGGGGGATTAGAAACCAAGAGAAACCAGCCTGGCAAGCTAAAAAACAAAGCGGAGTCTTAGCCAATTTTTTCACGGCACTTAGGAAATTCTTTGGAGGTTAAAGGTTAAGAATAAACTAAACAAATAGGAGGATTTAAAGAATGGCAAAGTCAACTTTCTCTACAGCTCCAGCAAACATAAAGGCTATCGGTATGGGGGGAGGTGGCTCCAACGCCATTACTCGGATGGTTCGTGAAGGCATCAAGGGCGTGGAATTCATAGCTATGAACACTGATGCTCAAGCTTTAGCCTTAACTGAAGCTCCTGTACGGGTTCAGCTAGGTGAGAAGCTGACTCGTGGCTTAGGAGCTGGGGGCGATCATATTGTTGGTGGCAAAGCTGCCGAGGAGAGCCGCCAGATTATTCAAGAAGTTATCAGCGGTGCTGACATGATATTTCTTACCGCTGGCATGGGTGGCGGCACTGGCACTGGTGGTATCCCTATCGTAGCTGAACTGAGTCGTCAGAGTGGTGCTCTTACTATCGCTATTGTTACCAAACCATTCAGTTTTGAAGGAACTCGCCGGTCGAAAGTAGCTGAAGAAGGTATCCTACAACTTGCTGACAAAGTAGATACCCTCATTATTATTCCCAACGACCGTCTCCTTGAACTCTGCGATGCCAAGACCAGTGTTGACAATGCTTTCCGAATGGCTGACGATGTCCTTCGTTTAGGGGTTCAAGCTATCGCTGAAGTCGTCACCGTGCCCGGCCTGATTAACTTGGACTTCGCTGACATCAGGTCCATAATGAAAGATGCTGGACCAGCCTGGATGTCTGTAGGGAAGGGTAGCGGACAAAATCGAGCCGTTGAGGCAGCCAGAGCTGCCTTAGCCAGCCCCTTACTTGATGTATCTATCAACGGCTCCAAGGGGGTACTATTCAATGTTACCGGTGACTCCAGCCTCACTCTCTTTGAATGTAACGAAGCGGCTGAAGTCATTTCTCAAGCCGTTGACCCCGAAGCCAACATTATTTTCGGCGTCGTCTTCGACCCCAAGATGGATAATGAGCTCCAGATTACGATAATTGCCACTGGCTTCACCGCTACCTACGGAGCTGGAATACCCACTGAAGCGGAACTACGTCGTATGCTCCGGGGTGTTGCTGAGGACAGTCTTGATGTCCCATCTTTCTTGCGGCGTTCGTCTCGTCATCCTTATGGCAAACCGGTAACCCCGGGATCAGCAGGCAAAGTTGGACCGTCTCTGCCTAAGTAAGAGGCTTAGGCTTAAATTACCAAATATTTTTTGTTCATTTACTTCAAAAGGAGGTGACCTGATTTGAAGATACCCCCAAAAAAGGGTGCAACTAAGAAGACAAAAAGATAACCCTCCAAGCCCCACCCCCAAACAGAAAGCCGCCTTAGCTAAGGCGGCTTTCTGTTTCCCTAAAATTCCATCCGTATTTTTCCTTTTTACCTGATTTCGTTCAGATAGATTAGTGACACTTTATAATAGTGTCATTATGAAGATAGTTAGTAGATTAGCTCCTGGAAGTATTAAACTCGCAAGATATACAACTGATCTATCAAAACAAGCGCAAAAA
>Ga0315312_1000296_pt1 | contig 70104 bp, 57 predicted proteins | sample TDP7_MG_FD_203629 | JGI IMG/M metagenome (GOLD analysis project Ga0315312, IMG submission 203629) | Freshwater sediment microbial communities from Lake Towuti, South Sulawesi, Indonesia - TDP7 | ecosystem: Environmental > Aquatic > Freshwater > Lake > Sediment | place: Indonesia: South Sulawesi... | reverse complement strand
CACTATCCTTTCCCACCTTCTTTTTATTCATGTTTCATGTATACAATATAAAATACAATATGTCAAGAAAAAAATGAAGAAAACGCAAAAAATTTTGGCCCTCCGCCCAAGACTGAGGCATTACCCGTGCTCCGGCCATTTTTCCTTGTAACCTTACGGCGGGTTTTGATATAGAGAACCCTTCCGCGGAGTCGCGGCCCACGTTTCCTTTTCTCACAGCGTACTGGAATGCACTGAAGTGAAAGCAGACCGTGAAATTGCCCAGAGCGTCAGGCTCAAACCGATAACAGAAATCGCCGCATCCATCGGTCTGAATGAGGACGAACTGGAATGCTACGGCAAGTACATCGCCAAAGTTGACCTCCGCGTCCTCGACCGCCTCAAGAGACGCCGCTGCGGCAAATACGTTGTTGTTACGGCTCTGACCCCGACTCCTCTCGGCGAGGGTAAAACCGTTACCACCATCGGCCTTTCCCTCGCCCTCAATCGCCTTGGCAAAAAAGCCATTGCAGCCATTCGGCAGCCCTCCCTCGGCCCCGTCTTCGGCATAAAAGGAGGAGCCGCCGGAGGAGGCCGTTCCCAGGTTATCCCGATGGAAAGCATCAACCTCCACCTCACGGGGGATTTCCACGCCGTCGGCGTAGCCAACAATCTCCTCGCCGCTTACATTGACAACCACATCCAGAAGGGCAATGCCCTTGACATAGACCCCTTCACCATCACCTGGAAACGCGTCCTCGACATAAACGACAGAAATCTCCGCAGCATCGTCACCGGGCTGGGCAACGCACGAAGCAATGGCATACCGCGGGAAACCGGTTTCGACATCACGGCTGCGTCGGAAGTCATGGCCATTCTCTCCCTCACCACTGAACTTCAGGACCTCCGAAGGAGGCTCGGAAAAATCGTCGTCGCCACGAACTCAAAGGGCGAGGTAGTGACAGCCGAAGACCTCAAATGCGCCGGCGCCATGACGGTCCTCCTCAAAGATGCCATTAAGCCCAATCTCCTTCAGACGACCGAAGGCACCGCGGCCTTCGTCCACACCGGCCCCTTCGCGAACATCGGCCCCGGAAACAGCTCCGTAATCGCCGACAAAATCGGCCTTAAGCTCGCTGACTACGTCGTCACGGAAAGCGGCTTCGGCGCCGATATGGGATGCGAGAAGTTCATGGACATCAAGTGCCGCTACAGCGGTCTTGTCCCGAGCGCCGTCGTCATGGTCGTGTCAATCCGCGCCCTCAAAGCTCACAGCGGCAAATACACCGTCGTCGCCGGCAGGCCGCTCGACAAAGCCCTTCTCCAGGAAGACATCCCCGCCGTCAAGGAGGGCTCCGCAAACATGCTCAAGCAAATCGAGAACGTCCGAACCTTCGGCCTCCCCGTCGTCATCGCCATCAACCGCTTCCCTTCCGACACGGACAAAGAAATCGAGCTGGCTGCCAAAATCGCCGTGGATGCCGGCGCTGAAGACGCCGTCGTGAGCGAAGTCTGGCGAAAGGGCGGTGAAGGCGGAATCCATCTCGCCCAGGCCGTCGTCAAGGCCGCCAGAAAACCGAGCAACTTCAAGTTCCTCTACCCCCTCGACATGCCCGTTAAAGAAAAAATCGAACGAGTCGCCACGAGAATCTACGGTGCAGGAGAGATCGCTTATGAGCCCCTGGCCGAAAAGCAAATAGAGCTTTTCACAAAGGCAGGCTTCGCCAACCTCCCCGTCTGCATGGCGAAAACTCACCTGTCTCTATCGCATGACAAAAACTTGAAGGGGAGACCGAGCGGATTTAAAATGCCCGTTAGAGAAGTGAGAGCGTCCGTCGGCGCCGGCTTCCTTTCCGTCCTGTGCGGCGAAATCATGACAATGCCCGGCCTCCCATCGGTCCCCGCCGGCAACTTCGTTGACATTGACAAGCAAGGCAAGGTCGTCGGGCTCTTCTGACGGAGTGATGCCGCTCAACGGCGCGCTTTCTATTGCGCGGTCGCGTAACCGGAGGCCTCATGACCGAGAAAAAGTACATCGCTGATTTCAAGGAAGGGGATGTCGTTTCCCGCAGCCTCTATCTCGCCTCACGGTCCCGTCTCCTGACGAGGTCCGGCAAGCCCTACCTTTCCCTCACCCTCCGCGATAAAACTGGAACCATCAACGCGAAGGTCTGGGAAGACGCCGACACCATCCACGCAAGCATAGGCTCGGCGGAATTCGTCCACGTCCGTGGTACCGTCGAGAAATACATGGACGAATTGCAGCTAAAGGTTGACCAGCTCAGAGTTCTCCGCACGGATGATGTTGACCTTGGCGATTTTCTCCCCGCGGGAACCCGCAATCCAGACGAGATGCTGGACGAGCTTCGCGCTATCTCTCGCACCGTGGAGGACCGTTTCCTGAAATCCCTTCTCGACCTCTTCTTCGCGGACGCCGACCTGATGCGGCGGTTCAAGCTCTCTCCCGGCGCCAAGCACCTCCATCACTCCTTCGTGGGCGGCCTCCTCGAACACACCCTCTCCGTCACAGAAATCTGCGATTGGCTCTGCGGACATTACAAGAACGTCAATCGAGACCTCCTCATTGCAGGAGCGATTTTCCACGACATCGGAAAGGTTTACGAGCTGACTTCCTCCCCAGCCTTCGACTATACCGCCGAAGGGCGCCTCGTCGGACACCTCGTCATCGGCTGCCGCATCCTGGAGGAAAAGGTAAGACAGGTGAAGGATTTCCCCACCGAGCTGAAAATGAACCTCGAGCACCTCATCCTCAGCCACCAGGGAACCTACGAATACCACTCCCCGGTTCTCCCCAAGACCGTCGAAGCCATGCTCCTCTACCACGTGGATGACCTCGACGCGAAAGTCCAGCTCACACAGGACTGGATTGAGAAAGCCAGAGCCGACCCTTCCGAATTCACCCCCTATCACAAAATGCTCGAGCGCTACTTCTACAAAGGCCCCTCCGGAACAGAAGAAGCGGAAGGCTGATCGGGCACCCCTCGCGTCCGGGAGCCGTATCCAGCCGGCAGCGTGGTGATCCGTGCAGAGATTTCTGCGGAGGACCACCGGGAGGAAGAAACGGCGTAACCGGTCAGGAGTCCGCCCCGCCGCGAAGCGAGGTGGGCTGCACGCGCTTGTTAGGCCAGGCGTCACTTCAGGCTACGTGCTCTTGTAAACTTCGCGGCGATGCCTGACAAAGTGAACAATGATTTTCTGCTTTGTTTTGTTGAACGTGTATAGAACCCTATAATCGCCCATGCGCAATTTGAAAACGCCCTGCCATTCTCCTGTCAGTGCCTCTGGCTTTACGGCATCAAAGTTTTCAGCGAGCCAGCGCAGTTTCTTGAACAGGCGTTGCGCCAGGGGCCTGTCTAAACGCGCTACATCGGAGTCGGCCTCAGGTGTGAAGTACACGTGATACATCTTACCAACTCAGCCCCAACTTCGCCGCAACTTCCTGAGCGGGTATGGTCTTCCCGCCTGCTTCGACACTCGCAAGGGAACGTTGAAGTGCAATTCTGAAATCGTCGCGTAATTCCAGTCCCTCATCGGGGTCCCCCAACATCTCTGCAAGTGTTTGAGCGACGACTTCCCGAATTAGGCTTTTGAACTCATCTATGCTCAAGTCACCGACTGTTGAATGGGCCATTCTTCTTCCTCCCTTCTGTGCAGAGAATGTAACGGACATCCGTCGGGCTGCCGAACGCCGGGACCGAGGGCCAGGGCCCATCGGTTGCACCGGCCTCGCACGCCGGATCCGTTTGTTGGGCCGGCCGCCGCTCCAGCGCGACACGTGGCCCGGGTCATGGCCTGAGGGTGCTCCCGGGGTCAGGATCAGGCAAGTGAGCCAGGAACGCCCCGGGGAAATCGGTCTTCAGCATCCTCCGCGCAACCACCTTCATGAACGGCAACCAGCGATGCACTCTACCATGAAACAGAGGATCATCGAAGTCCACGAGCCCAAACGGCTGGCCGCGCTCCGCTGATGCAAGGGCGTGCGCGATGAGGTCGCGGACTTCTGTGAGGACACCCCGTTTGGCCCCCTTCTTCAACCCCAGTAGCTCCCCGAAGCTCTTGCCTCGGCTCTCGGGCGGCAGAAAGCTCTCGTAGTACATCGTCCTGGACGGCTCCTGGGTTGGAGCCGCGGCAGGGAAGATGGCGCCCAGCCACTGCGCCAAGTCGTCCGGCTCAGCCGGCACCACTTCAACGGGCCGGGCGTACGGTGGTCCGCCTCGCTGCGCAGCTTTCGCCAGGCGTGCTCGGCGGCGGGTGAGCGCCTCGGCGATCTTGTAGAAGCACAAGAACTGGTACGGCAGGCTGTTCGAGTTCAGCGCCTCCCGATAGGTGCTCACGAGAGCCCTTATGTCATGATCCAGTTCGACACGAGGCGGGACAGCCAAGGGCAGCTCGGGGAACGGATTGACGTAGGCGATCATCGTGTTCCCCGTCGCGAGTTCCAGGACCTCCACCTGAAACACGTGAAGCGGGACGTCAAGGTGCGCCGACCATATGCTGAGCGATGGGGCGACAAGGGCGCAGGCTTTGATATACGCGTCGCGGAAGTTGTCCGCTCCGAACGGATGAATCCTGCACGTCGCCAGAAAACCGCGGGCGTTTGGGTGTGCGCTGAATAGGACCTGCCCCTCTGCGCTTCTCGCGCGGACTTCCGTGGCCCCTGGATTGCCAGGCGGGGTGTAAGCTGGCTTCGTGATCGCAACGTGAGAATCACCGGAGAGCGCATGGCTCGCCTGCAGCTCATATTCGGGCAATGGCCGGATGCCAGGACGCGAGAGGGTGAGGACAGCAGAGTACTGTCCGGGACTTCCGCGCGGGTCGTGGAGGGGTTCCTCAGCCGTTGCGCCGACGAAGAAGATGAACTCGGGCATCCCGGCCGGCCCCATCGCGATACCGAAAGGTGGCAGCATGCCCCCTTGTTGGGCCTCAGGCGCACTGTTCGTCTGCCGGCCTGGTTGCCCTTTCCGTTGTGGCGCTTCCGTACCCATGTGGCGTCTTGGGCTCCTCATGTGGGCCGAACAGTGTCGGTCTCCGGCAAACGGGCTTCGAGGAAGGCAGAGCCCCGGCCCTTCCTGCAGAAAGGAGCATCCTGCCGTCTCGAATGGCGATTGGCAGCGGCGCTCTCGGCTCCCTCATCCCTAAGCCCCCAGAACTCGGGACCGTTTTTCCCCGGACACCGCTGCATTGTTCGATCCGCGCGTCATTATGCGGAATCCTCAGAACGATGTCAAGTGGGATCCGACCGCCCGCGGGCACGCCCAGGGGCTGCTGCTCCGGTGTGCCCGGAAGGCATCGGCCAGGCTCACCCCCTCAGTGGCTTCGTTGTGGTGAACGGTTCGGTCCCGCCAAACCCTCTTGTCACCTCACCCTCAGCACAACAACATGCGCATAGGACGGAGGGTTCGGTCGAAGGGGTTAAAGACGAGTCCAAGAATCTCTAAGGTCACCACGCCTAACAACGCCTCGTCACCTTCCTCGCCCAGAATCACCGGTGTGTGGCCTTCTCCCTGGGGGAGTATCACGAACGCCTCCGACACCGATCTTTCGACTGTTGTGCCATCGGCCAATGTAAAAGAGAGCCTTCGTTTGGGCTTCAACTCAGTCGCTTCCCACACCGCTTTAGGCAAGAGCGAATAGGTTGCTCCACTATCTATAAGAAACCTGACACTTTCCTGTTTGCCCGTCGGTCCCCTCACCTGACCTTCAAGATAAGTGACTCCCATGGGTTCTCCCTCCTGCTCGACTCAACGCCCCAGCTAAGCTCCGCCGCGAAACGCCGTGGGGTGCAGGCGCTTGTTCAGCCGGGCCTCATTTCAGACTACGTGCTCTTGTAGACTTCGCGGCGATGCCCCACAAAGTGAACAATGATTTTCTGTCTCGTCGAACGTGTATAGAACTCGCTGTCCTTCCTCAAGGTCTCCTTCGGCCGCGGCGAGGATTCGTATTCTCGTGAGACCTTCTTCTGAATCCTTTCCTTCGCCTCTTCCCAACCCGATGCGGTCTATTTACTGGCGGCGAAGGCTTCCTCCCGGTCCCTGAGGACGGTCTGGTAGCAGGTGGGTGATTTCAGGGCCTCCTCATCCCTCGTCAGGTCCGCCCAGAGATTCCCCATAAAGTCCAGCTTCTCCGCAAGCGAAAGCTCGGAGAGAGGCGGCGCAACTTTTCTCATTGCATTTCCTTTCTTGGCCTAAACCAACGTCCGGCGCGCCGCCAGCACCACCCCGGGGACGCGGCTGCTTGTTCGTATGGTCCGATCTCCTCGACGGCTCGCGGTTTCAGTCTGACTTCGTATCGCATAACCGAATTGTATCATGCTGGGCGACTCTTCTCAAACGTGCGAACAGCGTTCCTGCTATCGGACGGTTGCGAAAGCCCGCTTAAACTCACCTCAATGGCTGGCTTCGCAGTATGTTTGCCGGAGCGTGCCCGTCCACGAGGATCTCGCCATCCGTCGAGTAATCTATATCCGGGTCGTATTCGTCCACGACAGAGCGCATCTGGAATGAGAAGTTGCACCGCTCCTGGAGCTTGTCGGCCCGCTGATAGAGCTCTTCTTCTTTCAAGTTCACTTTTTTCGGAATCGAGACCAGAATTTTGTTGCTGCCGCCGCCGAAAGCATAGTGGCTATCGAAAACCTTCCCAAACGTCCGCCTCTGGTACTCGTACAAAAGAAAGCCCGGTCTGAGGTTGGAGACAACAACGCCCCCAGGCGCCAGGATGCTGCGGCATTCTTCCAGAAACTCCTTTGTCGTCAGATGGTACGGTATGTACCCGCCCCTGAAGGCGTCCAGCATGATGATGTCGTATTTGGCGTTCCGATGTACCAGGCTCTTGATCTGGACTCGCCCATCGCGAATGAAGACCTTGACGTTCGGCCCCTCCTCGAAAAGAAAATACTTCTTCGCCACTTTCACTACATCCGGGTCAATTTCCACGCTGTCCACCTTCGCCTCGCGGAAATGGTGCGCGATGACTCTCGACAGCGTTCCCCCTCCCAGGCCAACGACCAGCACCTTCTTCGGCTCCGGAACGAATAGAAACCCCGCAAACATCAGCCGCGAATAATACATCACCAGCCGCAGCGGCTCGGCGATGTCAACGTTCGATTCATCGTAGTCTGTTCCGGTGCGACGAAACAGGAGGGTTCGGACGCTGCCGTATTCTTCAACGCGGATGTAGTGGTAAGGGCTCTGTCCCTCGTAGAGTGTTTTTGAATGAACCTGTTCCCTCAATCCGACGAACGCTCCCAGAGCAAGAACAATCGCCATTCCCTCCTTCATGCTTCCGGCCCTTTCTGTCGCCCACCGGTCGCCCGGTAAAGACCGGCGAAAATCAATGCCACAACCATGAGCATCCCACCCGTCTGAAGAAGAATCCTGTCAATGTGCCACCACAGGATGAAATAGAAAGATGTCATCAGGCATCCAAGAACACTTCCTATCGTCGAGATGGCGTACAAAACCCCTGCCTTTTCTCCTACCGAGCTTACGTCCGTCGCCGCCAGCCGCACCGCGTATGGCGAGACTATCCCTAAAAGCGTCGTCGGAATTAGGAAAAGAACCGTCGCCGCCGCCAGGCACGCCCATTGCTCTCCTGTTTCCGATTCCGCGACCCATAAATCAAAAATCGCGTTGTTCACTTTCTTGTAGAACAGCGGCAAAACAGCCACGCACACTGCCGCCACAATAATCACTGCCGACAAGCATAGCGGTTTCACATACCGCCTCGACAGTTTCCCGCCGAGGAAATAGCCGATGGCCAGCGACAACAAAAACACGCCAATCACGCTGCCCCAAACGTAAATGTCGCTTCCAAAAAAAGGCGTCAGAATATACCCGCCCAAAATCTCAAGCGACATCACCGCCCACCCGCACACGAAAACCAAGACCGTCAGGACAAACGACCTCATCTTTGCACCCGAATGTTCAGCCATCTTGGGACATTTTCTGGGCAGTTGCTGCCGCCTCCATGCACTCTCGGTTGTTGTGACGCGACAATATACCATCCCGTCCGAATTCTCCCAAGTGGAATGTTAGCGGATTCACTATGCCCTGCGATGCGCAACGCAGGAGCATGGTGGAAGAAAAAGACGTGAACAAGCGCTCGCCTGGTAGCAGGTGCCGCCATCTCGAGGAGAAGCGGCGCGGGCCGCGGCTCACCGGACTTCGATTCTGTAGAACTTTCGGCGGGATGTCGTGTCCGGGTCGGTCCAGATAGCTGCTCGTATGAGGGGCTGGAGGGTTGCCCCCTCGTTCCATTGCCCGGTCACGAGGTCAGGGCGAGACCAAACGACATAGGTATTTCCCCGCAGCGTGGCCCAGAGAAGCCGAATCCGGCCAGCACCTATCGCTATGTAGAGCCTGAACGATCGGGAAATGTACTCGTACGCCCCCATGTCCACCACCAAGGAGGAGGCTCCATAGAAAATTCGTGGGTTCCCGTTGAGGTCAAGGGCATCCCACATCCAGTCCTCGTTGTGGCCCTTGTCAACGCGAGGCGAACCCTCGGAGAGGCGATAATCGTTGTCCTCCCACGTAGCCGGGTCGTCATCCGCCCCATCCGGGTCAACGAATTGCGGGTCTTCGGCAATGTTCCCTTCGCCACCTCCGGTCCAAGATTGGATACAACTGAACGAAGGGGTTGCTGAATCGTCGAGCTGGCTACCCGAGACCAACGCGGAATCACCCCAGATAATGCAGTTGGTGGCCGAGGCCTCGCACCCATAAAGGCCCCCGCCGGTGTTCGCGAGGTTGCCCACGATTGTGTTGTTGCTGATGACACCACGGCAAGAGTACAGGCCGCCGCCGCGGTCTGCCGAATTGCCGGCGACGACATTGCTGCGGACGGCCCCGTTGCAGACAAACAGGCCGCCGCCAAACATCCCGGCGAAGTTAGCGCGGATCGCGTTGTTCTCGATGGTGCGATCGCAGCCGCAGAGTCCGCCGCCCAACTGCTCGGCCGAGTTGAGGGTTACCGTATTGCCGCGGATGGTGCCGTTGCAGTTGGAAAGTCCGCCACCGTCTCCGGCCGAGTTTCGGCTCACAGTATTGTCCCGGACGGTGCCGTGGCAGGCGTAGAGGCCGCCGCCCGCACCGGCTGAGTTGCCGGTTATCATGTTTCCTTTGATGGTGCCCCCACAGGCGTGTAAGCCCCCGCCCTCGAAACGGGCGGAGTTTCTGGAGATGATGTTGCTGCGGATCATGCCCCCGCACGCATCACCCCCGCCGCCGCTGTTCTCGGCCCAGTTGTCGGAGATGGTGTTGTTCTGGATAGTGCCGTCGCAGCCGCTCAGCCCGTCCCCGAACGATATACTCCGGTTGCCGGCGAAAATACAGTTTTCGATGGTGGCGCAGGTTCCGCTCCCGCTGCACCCCCCTTTCCGTTGCGAATGGTAAGGCCGGAGAGAGTGCACGCGGGGCCCTCGGTCCCCGAGAACGTGACGACATCCCCACCTTTGTTGCCGTCAATAACCGTCTTCGCGACGACATCCGTGTTAAGGGGATCTGTCGAGCGGAGGACGATGTTCTTGCCGTTGAACTCGATCCTTTCGAGATAAACCCCCTCAGCGACAATCACCCTATCACCGTGGAACGCCGTGTCGATCCCCTTCTGGATGGTTGCGAAGGGTCGCTCCTTGCTGCCGTCATTCGCGTCGGAACCCAGCGGCGGCGGTGCGACGTACCACGTTGCGGCCGTGAGCATCTGCCAAAAGGACATGCACGCCGCAACAACCATAATCCCGATTGTCTTGCGCATTTTGCCTGCCCCCCTATTGAGTCTTGCGTTAAGAAAGGAATCACTCGGCCTTTTTGGTTCCCGAGCTGGGTGGCGCAATTGCTTTGACGGGATAACAGGATAGGTGGAGTCGCGAATCCTGTTAGCTATGTCAAAAAAATCATTTCATCCGGTCGTGTGTGCCAGGGTGCTCTATTAGCTAAGCAAAGACCAATAAGAGGAGTTTCTTGGTTTTTCCTTTGCTGCTTTCAAAGGGACGGTCTGATCGTAGGCCAGACGGCGTGCAGGCATCAAGCGGAATTCCGTCGCATCTGTAGCCCCTCGCCTTAAGCTGAGACCGCCCTGCGGCCGAGACCGGAGGTGCGGAGGAAAATGAGGCCTTTCGCGGCGGATGTCGTCTCTGGGAGACTCACCGACCCTCTTGTGTCGGGCGGTGGGCGATGCGCGGCGCAGGGACCGGGCGCGCTGGGAACACGGCGATTCACGAGGGGAAGCGCTACTCAAGGCTTGGTCTGCCGAGAAGCTCCACTGCGCGGTCGAAATTCGGATGGCCTGGAGGGGCGGCTCGGAGAAAGCGGAAAAGACAATCCCGGGCTTTAGCTGGCTCGTTCAGGTCTGTCAGGTAAATCTCGCCCAGGCGGAACAACAAGTCAAGCGGGGGGCGCCTCCCCGGGAGAGCAACCGCCTGCTCGAGTTCCTCGGCAGCCTCCTTTGGCTTCCCCAGGTCTCTGTGAACTTCCGCCAGCGCCCCGCGCGCTGTTTGGTCATCGGGATGGAGCTCGAGGAGGTTCTTGAGGCGCTCCATCGCCAGGTTGAGGTTTCCCGTCGCGTGCAAACACCGTCCCGAATAGAGCAGCGCCATCCTGTCTTGCGGATTTTCCTTCAGGAACTGGTTCGCAGCCGTAAGGCATTCATCGTAGCGGCCGCCTTCGAGAGCCATATGCATCAAAAATACTCTGGCTGGTTCGTACTGCGGGTTGATTTCGAGGGCTTTCCGTATGGATTTTGCTGCCTCTTCCATCAAGCGTTCGCGGTCTGCTGTCCGGCCGGCAGCATACGACAGGGTCGCCCCGAGGAGATAGTGGGCTTCCGCGTCGTCGGGAGCCAAGGCCGCAGCTTTTCTGACCGCCTCTTGCGCTTCGCTGTACCTTCCGGAGGAAAGAAGCGTTCTGCCAAGCTCGCGATAAGCCTCGGCATCGCCGAAAATCCTGGCCGTTTCCTCCAGCACCTCACACGCCCGACTGAGCTCATCCTGAATCCGGTAAAGCTCCGCCAGCTCCCTGTACGCCGGGCGAAAGTTCCTGTTGTCCTCCATGATTTTTTTCAGGTGCTCGGCCGCCTCTCCGAGAAGCGATTTGACGCGATACAGCTTAGCCACGCGGAAGACATTCTCGTTTGTCTGCGGGAGATTTGCCTTGACCGCATGGATGAACGACCTGAACTTCTCGTCAAGCAATTCGTAGTTGAAATGGAAGCGGCACCCCTTCAGCGCCGGTATGTCGCAGAAAACTTCCGCCGGGAAATGCCTGTCGAAAAGGTCCAGCGCCTCTTGCCACGGTATTGCCAGGAGGTACGACCGCATCAACTCAAGCTCCGCGAGCGAATTGGCCGGGTTCAACTCCAGCTCGCTCTGCAGCTCTTTTTCTGCCCCGGCGAAATCGCCTTCTGCAATCCTCATCCGCCCCAGGTAATAATGGGGCCCCGACAGGACCGGGTTCTTCGCCAATGCCTTTTCAAAGAATTCCGACGCCTCCCCTTTTCCCTCGTTGAAGAGACATATCCCCATATGGTAATAGCTGTCGGCGAGTTCCGCGTCCAGCGCCACACACTTCTCGAAGCATTCCCTGGCACGGTCGTGATTCCCCGTTTGGCCGTAGCAGAAAATCAGCAAAGACCGGGGGTGAACCTCTTCCGGCCCCAGCTTCAGGGCCGATTCAAAAGCAGTCGCTGCGTCCTCGTACCTGCCGTCAAGAAGCGTCACCTCCCCGAGCAGTACCATCCCTTCCTGGTTCCGCCCGGACATCTCCAGAGATTTCCGAAGGAGCTCCTCCGCTTCGCTATATTCCTCCTCGGCTATCAGAATCCGCGCCTTCAGGTGATAAACACCGGCAAGGGTTTCCTCGTCAAGGTGCTTCGAGAGCGAAATCGCTCGATCGACCCACTCCATAGCCGTTTCCGTGTTCCCTTCCTCCAGCGCCTTGCTGGCGCTGGCAATATACTCATCGAATCGGTACACCCCGCTCATCACCAATCCTTCTCTGCGAGACCTCGCTGCTGACCTCGTCTGCGATTTGCCCTGCTGAGGCGGGGCCGCCAAAAGCTACGCTTCTCCTTGGCGACAATAAAGGGCCTGGGAATTCCATCCCAGACCCCTCTTCATTTCCGCGAACGCCTCCGAGCACGTGCACTCATATCCTCCCGTGCGGAGACATCAACGCCAAAGCCACGGAACGTAATCTCTTGTCCGGCCGCTTACCACGGCCTTCTTCACGATGGGTTTTCCATCGCGGACAACTGTCACGGATATGGTTTCCCCCACCGGGGTATTGGCGAGCATGTCAACCAGCTGAGCGCTGTTGACGATCCCCTTGTCGTCCAGCTTGACGATTATGTCTCCCTCTTTCAGTCCAGCCTTATCTGCGGAACCTCCCCTTTCGACCCCTCCGACAACGACGCCTCGAGGGACCTTCCATCCGAGCCTTTTGCCGAGCTCTTCCGCGCTCTTTGGGTCAACCTCCACGGGGACGATACCGATGTATCCGTACTCGATTTTGTCGCCGGCCATCAATTGCCCGAGCCTCGCCTTGACCCGGTTTATCGGAATGGCAAATCCTATCCCCTCGGAACCCTGCGAGGTGCTGAATATCGCAGCATTTATTCCGATGACTTCTCCACGGATATTCACGAGCGGCCCGCCGCTGTTGCCGCGGTTGACCGCAGCGCTGGTCTGGATCAGACCCCCATACGACCGCCTCTCGTCATCGGTGGGGAATGTCCTGTCCAGCGCGCTGATTATCCCGTCGGTCACCGTCGGCTGAGGGCTGTCGAGGTATTGATAGCCCCCGTATGGGTTGCCAATGGCCAGCATCAGGTGGCCGACCCGCGCCTTCGAAGAGTCCCCCAAAGTTGCAGTGGGGAGGTTCTGGGCGTCAGCCCCCTCCAGCTTCAACACTGATATGTCCAGCAACCTATCCCGTCCCTGGACCTTGGCGGGAAAAGTCCTACCGTCTGGCAAAGTAACCTTAATGTCCGAAGCAATCTTCCCCACGGTCAGCGTGGCCCGCCCGTCTTCAACCCGGACCGGAACTTTCTCCAGTGGTATCTCAACGGCGCCAGCGTCGGTCATCACATATCCCTTGTCACCTTCGATGCGAACCGGCAGCTTTTGCGTGAGTATCTCTATCACGTGGTCGTTGGTTATCACATATCCTCTTTTGTCGAAGATGACCCCGGAACCGAGACCTCGCACCTCCGCCCAACTCGGGCCGCCGAAGAAGAACCGGCTGAAAGCGTCTCCGACCGGTATTCTCCCTTCCGAGCTGATAGTCACGACGGCTTTGGCGGCGGTTTCCGCCACTTCCACGAAGGCATTCTGAACCGCAAGGGCCTGCTGCGTCCAGTCGCCCTCGGCCTGCCCTGCCGCTCCCCCGGACAGCAGAAACCTCCCCGCCGCGAACGCCAGAATAGCCATCCCCCCCACCGCAATACCTCTCGCCGAAACTCTTCTCGTCATAACTCCTCACCTCACGACATCTTCGCCTTTTCCTTGATCCGCGCCACTATCTCGCCGAGCAACTTCTGATTGCTCTTCAGTTCCTCTCTGGCATTTTCTCTCCCCTGTCCTATCCTCTCGTCCCCAAACGTGAACCACGCCCCCCTCTTGTCAACAATCCCATGTTCCAGTGCCAGGTCCAGGATCGAACCCACCATCGAAATCCCTTCGTTGAACATTAGGTCGAATTCCGCTTTCCTGAACGGAGGTGCTACCTTGTTCTTCACGACCTTCGCGACTGTCCGGTTCCCTATGACCTCCCCGGTCGCAGACTTAATGGAATCGGTCCTCCTCAGGTCAATCCGGACGCTCGCGTAGAACTTCAGTGCCCTTCCACCGGGCGTGGTTTCAGGATTGCCGAACATCACTCCGATTTTCTCCCTTATCTGATTGACGAAAATGACGCAGGTCTTGGACTTCGCGACGGCCGCGGCGAGCTTCCGAAGAGCCTGCGACATCAGCCTCGCCTGAAGCCCGACGTGCTGGTCTCCTATTTCTCCTTCCAGTTCCGCCCGCGGCACAAGCGCCGCAACCGAATCCACCACGATGACGTCTATGGCATTGCTCCTGACAAGCATCTCCGCGATGTTCAGAGCATCCTCCCCGCAGTCGGGCTGCGAGATGAGAAGATCGTCGAGATTCACACCGATCCTTTCCGAATAAGCCGGGTCGAGCGCGTGCTCTGCGTCAACATAGGCTGCCAGCCCTCCCTCTCGCTGCGCATTGGCCACAACGTGAAGCGCCAGCGTTGACTTCCCTGACGCCTCCGGGCCGAAAATCTCCGTCACCCTCCCACGCGGAAGACCTCCTACGCCGAGAGCTATATCGAGTGAAAGCGCTCCCGTAGGAATGGCCGAAACTTTCACCCTCGCGGCATCGGCGCCCAACCTCATTATGGAGCCTGCCCCGAATTGTTTTTCTATCTGCGCCACTGCCAGTTGAAGCGCCTTGGTTCTCTCCGTTTCGCTTTTCTCTGCCATGGCTGAACCCCCCAAAATGGTATCGGTTAGCACCTAGTCTCTCTTGGTTTTTATGATACCAGACCTTCCACCTCCTGCAAACTAAAAATGCTACCGAAGCGACGGCACGTTTTTCTTCCTGCTTTGGCGTGTCATGCTTCGCCGCAGTTCCACTCTTTTTCAGCTACATTCCACTCGACCTTCCGCCAGCTCTTTTATACCATCTCAGATTGAAAGCAGAGACGGTTGCCCAAACATCCGGATCAGACTCGCCTTACCGATTCCACCCCCAACCGGAACTCGACGTCGTGTAGGCGGTTGCAGAGCAATGGCCCAATTGATTTGGAAGGGCAAATACGACCCCGCCGGCAAACTCAGGCCGACCGACGGAGTGCTGTTGCGTCTCCGTGTCGTCGAGACCGTCAGCGAGTCAGACGCTTTCGGCGGGGAAATTCAGCCTCACCTCTCGAAAGCGCGCCCGCAGGAGAGCCGATGGCATAACATGCTGTTGTGCGGCGACAACAAGGTCGTCATGTCTTCCCTTCTTCCGCGATTCGCTGGCAAAATCAACCTGATTTACATTGACCCACCTTTCGCCACCGGGCAGGATTTCCGGTTCCGGCTGCGACTCGCCCGTCAACCTCCCCATTTGCCCCTTGTCGTCGAGGAGAAGGCCTACCGAGACACGTGGGGCCGCGGCCTCGACTCCTATCTCCAGATGATGTACGAGCGCCTTGTCCTGATGCGGGAGCTTCTCGCAGACGACGGCACCATCTACGTGCACCTCGGCCCCGGCATCGTCCATTACGTCAAAGCCGTCATGGACGAGGTCTTCGGCTCCGATTGCTACCGCAACGAGATTATATGGAAGCGAGACGTTGCCGGGAAAGGCGCCAAACGCACGTCATCACAGTGGCCGAGAAACGCAGACCAGATTCTCTTCTACTCCAAGAACCCTCGTCGGTGGTTCTTCTGTCAGCAGTATGGCGAGCTTTCCGAAGAGCAGAAGCGTGTTTACCGCTACCGGGAAGCCGACGGTCGCCCATTCAAGACCGTGCAACTGGGCGATTACTCCGAAGAATCCATCCGCCGAATGGAACGCGAGGGATTGATTTACGTCTCCTCGACGGGCAAGAAGTACAAAAAATATTACCTCGACGAGGCTCGCGACACCGTGGACTGCATCTGGACTGACATCCCGGGCTTCGGCACAAGAACCGCCTCCTCAGAACATCTGCAATTCCCCACTCAAAAGCCGGAAGCGCTCTTAGAGCGCATCATCAAGGCCTCCTCCCGCGAGGGCGACCTGGTAGCGGACTTTTTCTGCGGCTCGGGAACCACAGGCGCCGTCGCAGAAAGGCTCGGCCGCCGCTGGATAATGTGCGACGTTTCGCGCTGGGCCATCCACGTCACCCGCAAACGCCTCCTTGAAATGGATCGAAAGACACCGTTCCAAATCCTCAGCCTCGTCAATTACGTCCGACACAAGCTCGCCGCAAAAGGCCTCGCCTCCCGGCAGAGATATATCAAATTCATCTTACGGCTCTATCGTGCCGAGCCGTATGAGGGGCGCCATTTCAAAACCGTTCATGGCAGGAGGGACGACGCCTGCGTTCACGTCGGCAACACTGACAGCCCCATCACCATCAGCGAAATCCGCGATACTCTCCAGGAAGCCCGGCGAGCCGGCATCCGCGAAGCTCACTTCCTCGGCTGGGATTTTGAGACCAACCTCAGCGACCTCGTCGCCGAGCTGCACAAGGAATATGGCGTCAAACCCCGCCTGATCTCCATTCCAAAAGAGTCCCTCGAAGTCGCCGACCCTCCGAGGGAGCAGCTCAAGTTCTTCGACCTCAATCGCCTCGTCCTCACTCAAAAGCTTGAAGGAAGAAAAGTGACAATCAGCATCAAGGATTTCGTTATCGCCAACCCCGAGTGCCTGCCGGAGAGAGGCCTCTGGAAGACTGCGACGTTCACTGACTTCATTGATTATTGGGCTGTGGACTGGGATTACGACGGCGAGACCTTCCACAACTGCTTTCGTTCATTCCGCACCCGCAAAAACCCTCCCCTCCAAACCTCGGCGTGTAACACTTACCGAAACCAGGGCATGTACGGCGTCCTCATTAAAGTCGTCGACGTCCTTGCGAACGAAACAACAAGGCTCATGCATGTGAACGTCAAGTGAGGCAAGAGCCCCTGCCGGTCTCAGGGGACATCCTGACGCCGAGGATGTGCTGAAACGGGAGGAGCTCGACCCCGAAGGTAAATGTTTTTGCCCGAGCCACAGACGACAGACTACCACTGACCGCCGGCGGAAGTGTAATCGCGGAATGCAGCCGGGTCGGGACAAATTGCACTCGACTTTCTGGTCTGCGTTTTCTAAGATTATCGCAGCATGCTCCTCGCCCGTGATGACAACAAACCTGAGGGGCAGGAGAGCGCGAGGGGGCTTTGTCTATGACTGAGACGGACAGCAGCCACGAAGATTTGGAGCCGCAATCCTCTCTCTGGCAGGCTGCCGATAGGCTTGCGGGCCACGCAAAGGCGCTTCTGCAAACGGCAAAGACCGAAGAAGAGCTGCGGATTGGATTCGAGAAAGTTCTCGAGCCGCTGCTGAGGGCCATCGGGGTTGAGCCTCAGCCGAGATACGAGCGTTTAGGTGCCGAAGCAAGGACGGTCTACCGCGGGCGCCCCGATGCCGTCCACGGCCAAGTGATAATCGAGTATGAGCTTCCGGGGTCTTTCTCCTCGGAGCGTGCAGTTCTTCACGCTCACGGCCAACTCGTTGACTACATGACAGCCGAGGCCGAAGCCCAGAAGACCGACCGCCTGGCCTCGTTGAGCCGCCTGGTAGGAGCCGGCCTTGACGGGGCCTCCATCTTGTTCGTTCACTACTCCGCGGGAGGAACCGCCAACAGGAAGACCATAGATAGAGCAGCTTTCATCCGGCGAGGGCCGTACCCATTTGATTCAGAGAGCGCACGGACCCTTCTTACCTGCCTCCGGGGCCTGGCCCGCTTGCCGCTGAGCGCCGAGCATCTCGCCGACAGGTTTGGACCAAGAAGTAGTATCGCTCCCATGACGGTCTCAGCCTTTGCGGACGCACTCCAGAACTGGGGCAGCGAAAGGGTAAAAGTCTTTTTCAACGAGTGGAAACGCCTCTTCGGGATCGTCTATGGGGAGCAGTTCAACGCTCAGCGAGTTGAGGAGGCGCAGCTACTGCAATCTGTTTACGCCGTCGGAGCCGAGACCGAGTTTCAGCAACTCCTTTTCTGCATCCACACCTACTTTGCTCTCCTCATGAAACTTATCGCTGCGGAACTTGTCACCCTCGACGAAAGCAGCGTCGCCGCGTCGTTTTCGCATCAGCTCGCCCACTCCCCGAAAGATGCGCTCCAGGCACAGTTGACCGATATAGAAGACGGAGGAATCTACGCCGCGCGAGGTATCGCCAACTTTCTGGAAGGCGACTTTTTCCGCTGGTATCTCGACGCCTTTTCTCCGCGCCTCCAGGAAGCTATTCGAGAGATCGCCAGAGCGCTTTCGGAATTCGAGCCTGCCACAACCTCCATTGAGCCTGAGTCAACGCGAGACCTTCTCAAGAAACTCTACCAGTATCTTGTTCCCCAACAGGTCCGACACAAACTGGGCGAATACTATACTCCTGACTGGCTTGCTGAATTGCTTCTGGACGAGGTTGGCTACGACGGTAACGCCGTTAAGCGTGTGCTTGACCCAGCGTGTGGTTCCGGCACATTTCTGGTCCTTGCCATTCGGAGGGCAAAGGACTATGGACGAACTCACAGACATCCTCCAGCTGAAATCGGCAAGAGAATCGTTGCGAATATCTGGGGTTTCGATTTGAACCCCCTGGCGGTTATCGCGGCGCGTACGAACTACCTTTTCGCCCTCGGCGACTTCATCAATGGACTCGGCCATTTCGAGATTCCCATTTACCTTGCCGATTCCGTCCTGTGGCCCGAAAGGATGGGGGAAATGCTTCTCAGACCGCAAGGGGAATCGCTGGAAGTCCACACATCCGTCCGCACTTTCTTCGTCCCGAAGATCTGGGTGCGGGACAAAGGTTTCCTTTTGAAGTCAGCGGCGCCGCTCATTGAACACATGGCAAGAGCTTCTTACACCCCTTCCGAAGCCATGGAGCGCCTCAGGAGAGAGGGGCTGGTTTTCCCGCCGCACGAGGGGGTCGTGGAAAATTTCTACAAGGACATTCTCGAGCTCGAGAAAGACGGCATGAATGCTATCTGGGCGAGGTTTCTGAAGAACGCCTTCGTGCCGATGGCCGCGGAAAAATTTGATTTTGTCGTCGGAAATCCACCCTGGATACGCTGGGGCTATCTTTCGCAGGAGTACCGCAAGTTGACGCTCCCGATGTGGAAGCAGTACGGGCTTTTCTCCCTCAAAGGGCATGCGGCTCGTCTCGGCGGAGGCGAAAAGGACTTCTCCATGCTTTTCACCTATGCGGCTGCGGATTACTACCTCAAAAAGACCGGGAAGCTCGCGTTCCTTATCACGCAAGAGGTCTTCAAATCGAAGGGCGCGGGCGAAGGTTTCCGCGCCTTTCGGCTCGGGGCGGCGGAGCCGCTGAAGGTGATCAAAGCTCATGACCTGGTTTCCGTCCAGCCTTTCGAGGGGGCCGCCAACAAAACAGCACTGATTGTTCTCAAGAAGGGCGCGAAAACCAAATATCCTGTCTCCTACACGGTCTGGACGAGAAGGAAAGGCATAGGCAAAGTCCCCACGGGTCTCAAGCTGCGGGAGGCCATGCCCCTTCTCCGCAAAAGGCGATTGCTCGCCCAGCCCATCGGCTCCCCCACCGGGTCGTGGCAGACATTCAGCCGGGCGCGAGACGAACTGGGCCGTCTGGCGGGTATCAATCCCTATGCTGCGCGGCTCGGCGCGAGGGTCGAACCCTACGGCGTCTTCTGGCTTGAGCTGAAGCAGGTCATGTCCGATGGCGAACTCGTTGTCCGCAATTTGCCGCAGAAGGGGAAACGAAAAATCCCCGAGGTCACGGAAAGAATCGAGGCGGACCTTGTCTTCCCGGCCGTCCGCGGCTCCGATATCGAACGCTGGGGTGCCAAGCCTGGCATTTTCGTGCTCATGTCGCAGGACCCTCAGACGTCGCGGCCTTTCCCGGAAAGCCATATGAAGCTGAGATGGCCCCGGACGTATGGATATTTGGCAAGATTCAAGCGCCTCCTTCTGTCGAGGGGATCGAGGACGGTTCGCCAGTTCGCCGAGCGCACGGCATTCTACGCAATGTACGGTATTGGGCCTTACACCGTGGCACGCTACAAGGTCGTCTGGAAACGAATGGCAAGCGATATCATCGCCGCCGTCATCTCTCAGGTCAAAACGCCCTTCGGATACAGGACGGTTATCCCGACCGACACGACTTCGCTCTTTGCCACCGACAACGAGCCTGAGGCCCATTATCTCTGCGCGGTCATCAACTCGACGCCCGTCAGGGAATTCATCCGGTCGTATTCGTCCGCCGGGAGAGGGTTCGGTGCGCCGTCCGTGATGAACCATGTCCGAATCGCCAAGTTTGACGCCGCTAACCGACTTCATCAGAGGCTCGCCCGGCTCTCCACCACTATCCACCAGCTCAAGGCAGACAACAGGCTTGACGAAGTCCCGCCGCTGGAAAAACAACTCGACGACCTTGCAGGAAAGCTTTTCGGAATGACGGGCGACCCGGCACCGCACAGCTCGCAGCGTGGATTCATGACCCCTTCAGGTCAAACCGGCGGCGGGGCCAACGTTGAAAAGAAGATGGTCGAATAGGTTGGGCCTTCGGGGGAGAGGATGCTGCGAATGAGGTGGATTTCGGTGGCGTGGAACTTGCCAGCCTGAAAGTGCCGCTCGGCGTCGAGAAGCCGCATCAGCTTGTCCGTATTCTTTGGGCTTTTGACGCGGCCGAGGGTAATGTGCGGGGAATATTCTCTTTCCTCCGGCTGGAAGCCGAGCCTTTTCATCTCCTCTGAGACAGATTTTTGCAGCGACGCCAACGAATCCGCCCCTTGCATTACGCCTATCCAGACGACTCGCGGTCTTCTCTCGTTCGGGAATGCACCCAGCCCTTCTATCGAAACGTCGAAGGCATGGTGAGAAGCCGCTACCCGGCCGATTGCTTCTTTGATTTCTTCGATTTTGTCGGTTGGTGTATCTCCGAGGAACTGGAGGGTGGCGTGCGCGTTGTGGGGTTTCACCCAGCGCACGTCGGCGCCTGAAACTTCAAGCTTCCGCTGGACTTCCGCGAATTTGTTCTTTATCTCCTCGGGAATCTGTATCGCAATGAATGCTCGTATCATTTCCATTTTGCTCGCCTCAAGAGGAGTCTTTTGCTTCATACAACTGCCCGCCTCAATGGAGAGGGTGCGACTCTTTGCGGTGCCCCTTCTGACGGCCCTCACTCTCCGGCACGGGCTGAACTGTTTTCCCCGGCCTGGAGCAAATACTCCCTGACCATATTCAGAGCCGCCTGGGATGCTCGGTATCTTACCCACTCCCGGTCACCGCGGAAATTGAATCTTCGGGATAGGGTTTTCTTCCCGTCGGAAAGCGCCATGTAAACCAGTCCCACGGGCTTCTCCATTGTCCCACCCGTCGGTCCAGCAATTCCTGTGACCGCAAGCCCCAATTCCGTGCCACCTTTTTCGCGGACATTCTCCGCCATCTCCCTGGCCGTTTCCTCGCTGACCGCGCCGTGCTGCCGCAGCGTCTCTCCCGAAACACCCAGCAGCTTTTCCTTCCACCGGTTGCTGTAGGACACGAACGCCCCCTCGAAATAGTCGGAGCTGCCGGAGATGTCGGTAATTCTCTTGGAGATCAGCCCCCCGGTGCACGACTCGGCAATTGCTACTGTCTTTTTGCTCTGCCGCAGCATAACCCCGACGACCTCCTCCAGCGACCTGTCATCCCTCGTGAAAATCGCCCTCCCGAACTCCTCGTCGAGCACCTTCTCCCCTTCCCCGATGATTCTCTCGCCCTCTTCTCTCGTCGAGCACGTGCAGAAAAGCCGTATGTCCACCTGGTACGGATGCGCCACCAGCCCATAGCACAGCCGCGGAATTTCCTTGAGGGTCTTTCCTATCCTTTCCTCGATCTCCGCCTCGCGAATTCCTATCGTCCGAAACGTCTTTTCGACAAACAGCTCTCCGGTCCTCGTCGCCTCCAGCTCCGGAATCACGACTGACTCAAACATCGGCTTCAGCTCGTTCGGCGGCCCCGGCAGCGCAACAAGCCTCTTTCCTTCTTCCTCGAAAATGAAGCCCGGCGCCGTCCCCACCGAATTCGGAATCACAAAAGCGGATTCCGGGACATCCGCCTGCGTCAGAACTATCGGCGGCAGGCCTTTCCCGTACCTCTCCCAAAGGTCCTCAAGCACCGCCTGGTCTCTCACCAGCTTTGTCCGGAAAAGCTCTGCCAGGACGCTCTTCGTGGTATCGTCGGTCGTCGGCCCCAGACCGCCCGTCGTAATCACGAGGTCGCTTCTTTCCAGCGACTCGGCGATGACTTTGGCCAGAATTTCCCTTTCATCCGGCACAGCTATCTGCAAGCACAGTCTGATGCCGATCCGCGAGAGCCTCTCCCCGATATACGCCGTGTTGGTGTTGATGACTTTTCCGAGGAGAATCTCGTCACCGATCGTGATGAGTTCCGCTTTCACTTCATTCCTCCTGCGGTAGGCAATCCTTTGCGGTCAAAATCCCCCAAGTATTCCGTGATAGTACGCAGCCCAGAACCTCAGCACCCTGTAAGCGCAGTAAAGAATCCCGAGTGTGTAGATAGCTCTTACTCCGAGCACCATTGTGACGCGAAGAGTCTGAAGCGCTTCCTCCCGGGCGAGCTTCGACACGTGCCCCATTGCTTCGTGCAGCTTCCCCGTCTCCTCTCCGACGGTGAACATCTGAATCGCCTCGAAAGGGAAGACCCCTGTCCGCTCCATTGCTTCGGAAATCGAGCTGCCTTTCTCGATGTGTTCCAGTGCCCCCTGGGTGCGCTTCCGGAAAGCCGCGTTTCCGCTCGCCTCCGCAGAGAGCCTGATGGCGGTTCCTATGTCAAGCCCGCTTTCCGAAGCAAGCTTCATTCCCTCGCAGAATTTCGAAAGGCATAGTTTCCGCACCAGGCGGTTTACAAGTGGGAAGTGAAGTAGCAGGCTTCCGAGAGCGTCGCGAAAGCCCCGTGAGAAGTGGTAAGTCGCCCAGACCGCCATCGCGGCCAAGAGTCCCCACGCCGTGGTGTCGGCATAGCCCTCCAGCGCAGCAGCTCCTCCGGTGAGCCATTCGATCGAAAGAATCAGCAACATCAAAAAGCCGAGGTAGAAGACAATCGGATAAAGCTCGCCTCTCACAGCCCTGGCGATGGCATACCGCTGCTCGTAGTACGACGACAGGCTGCTGGTTACGTCCTCCAGCCTCCCCGTGCTTTCGCCGACGCTTATCATCTTCGTGAAGAAGTCCGGAAGAATCCGCCCGTGCTTCTCGAAAGCCTGAGAGAGGGTCGAGCCGGAGCCGATGCTTCGATTGACCTCGACGGAAGTTGTTCTCAGCCGTTTCGTCGGCGCCGTTCGGGCAAGCGTCTCCAGAACGCGGTTGACCGGAAGCCCGGCATTGAGGCTCGTCGAAAACTGCTTCGCGTAGTGGAAGATGTTCTTGAGCGACATATCAGTAGAAAGCGCTTCTTAAGTGCAAAAAAGCGATTATGGCTTCCCCGCCGCCTCTCGGTCTCGGCCCCCTTTCCGACGGGGACAAATTGGATAAGAATATCTCCCCGCTCAGGGCATCAAATCGTGCGTCCAAGAAGCCGCGTGGTGACTCCGCGGCGCTGCCGTATGCGGGCCGCGACAGCCGGATGATAAACCTATTATGCCACAATCCCATCTGAGTTGAAAGAGCGGGGGTGGGGGGCCAGGCTGCGTTTGAGCGGCGGAGACCTGGCCACGGTTGTCCCATGCCGGTTGCGCCCGCTGGCCGCGACGACCGCGGAGACGCTGGTGAATTCCGGAGTTATGGTATGTGCCGCGGGCATCCTGTCGTCCGGCTTCGGCGGGGAGCCCCACCGCTTGCGACGGCCCCCTTAAGCATCGCTGCACCCGTGCGCGAGGGTGCGGCTGTATTTTGGTGGCATGGGCTTCGTGCTCGCGCCCGGCTCGGCCCTATGGCGCCCTTACCGGCTCTCCCAGGAGCTTCGCCCTGGGCTATTGTGTGCCGCCCCGTTGGGGCTTGGCGTCTCCACCGTCCATAAGCCCCGAAGGGGCGCGAGACCATAGCCCTGGGTAACGCCCAGGGAGGCGTGCATAAACCATCGAAGCTCTGAAGGAGCGCCATAGTCGCATGCCACCATTCGCAGCAGCACCCGACGCGATCCGGTCTTGTCATCGGACGTGTGATATTGTAAAATTTCCAGCGGTGGGCAATTTTTAGCTTTGGTAGGTGCAAAATGAACGATTCCTTTCTGAGCACGGGTGTAGAATCCCTGGACAGGCTGCTGGGAGGACTCCGCGGCGGCGACAACGTAGTGTGGGAGGTGGACTCAGGGGCTCCGGTGGATTCTTTTGTCGGCAAGTTGCTGGGGACCATAAAGCGTGGGAGCCAATATGTTGTTTTTGTGAGCCTGAATCGCTCTCCGCAGGCTATCCTGAAGAAATATCCAGCCCTGCATCGCAGGGATGAGTTCGTTCTGGTGGATTGCTTCACGTCCGGGAAGGGAAATGGGAACAGGATATTTTCCGGTTTCTACGACGATTTGCAGGCTGAAAAGCCCTTGCTAAGGGCGATTCACATTTCTGAGGCAGGTGAGCCTGACAAGGTCAGACAGGCACTGGAGGAACTGGAATCGGAGGTCGGCCAGAACACCGTTTACGTTTTTGACAGCATCACGGGGATGCTGGAGCTGTGGGGCGGCGAGAGGAAGGTGCTGAACTTCTTTGCCTACATGTGTCCGAGGCTCTACGACCTCAACACGATTGCCTACTGGATACTGGAGAAAGAGGCACACTCCGAGCAATTCCTTGCCAACCTTCGGCACATCACTCAGGTTGTGATAGAGCTTTCGGTTTCGGAGGGTCGCCCGACGCTTCTCCTGCGCAAAGCCGAGGGGCGGCGTTCGCCTCGCATAGGGATACCGCAAAGCCTTATGATAACAGACGGGGTGGTGGAGCTTGCGCCGGAGAACCGTGAGGAGCTGGAGGTGGCGATTCTGAGCGATGTCAGCCAGGCAATAGGAAGCGCAATGGAGCTCGGGAAGGTCTTCGAACAGACAATGGAGACCCTTGCGAGGGAGTTGAAAATGAAGCGCGGGACGCTCGTTCTCCTCGACAGGGCGACAAATGAGCTGAAAATTGTGGCTGCGCACGGCCTGACGCAAGAGGAAAAACAGCGGGGAAGGTACAAAATGGGCGAAGGAGTCACCGGAAAAGTCGTCCAGACAGGGCAGCCTGTCGCAATCGCAGACATAAGGAAGGACCCCTCGTTCTTGGACCGGACCGGGGCGAGGGCAGCGGAAAAGGCTCACGGGGAGGTGTCGTTCGTATGCGTGCCCCTGCGTGTGGATGGGGAAGTAGTGGGCGCGATAAGCGTTGACAGGGAGTTCGTTGATGACCAGACGTTGGCGAAGGATCAGCGACTCCTTCAGATAATCTCTTCTCTGGTCTCCCAGGCTATAAAGATCAATCGCATGGTGATGGTCGAGAGGGAGCAGCTACTTGCGGAGAACCTGCGGTTGCGGAGCGACCTCAGGACGAAATACAAGTTTGGCAACATTGTGGCTGCGAGCGGAGTGATGCAGGATGTTGTTGCGACAGCCGCGGTCGTTGCGAAAAGCAATGCTACAGTTCTGATACGAGGTGAAACCGGAACCGGCAAGGAGCTTATAGCGAGCGTATTGCACTACAACAGCCAGCGGGCCAATGGTCCGTTTGTGAAGGTGAATTGCGGAGGGTTGCCGGAGACTTTATTGGAGACTGAGCTGTTTGGGCACGTGCGAGGGGCGTTCACCGGGGCAGTGGAGGACCGAAAGGGAAGGTTCGAGCTGGCCCACAAGGGAACTGTTTTCCTTGACGAAGTGGGAAGCATGAGCCAGCGCCTCCAAGCTAAGCTGCTGCGTGTTTTGCAGGAGAAGGAGTTCGAGCGCGTCGGAGGGACAGAGACCATAAAGGTTGACGTGCGGGTAGTTGCGGCGACGAATGCGGACCTGGAAGACCTCGTTGCGAAAGGGAGTTTCAGAGAAGATGTTTTCTATCGGCTGAATGTGATACCCATTTTCGTGCCACCGCTGAGAGAGAGGCGCGAAGACATCCCGTTCCTGGTGGAGCATTTTCTGGAGAAGTACAACCGCGAGTACGAAAAGAGCGTCTCAAAGATGTCACAGGAGGTTCTTGATACGCTGATGGAGTATCCGTGGCCGGGAAATGTGCGCGAGGTCGAGAGCACCATGGAGAGGGCGGTCGTCCTGAGCCAGAGCGGAACCATTTCCATGAACTTGCTGCCCATCAACATCCGAACCCTGCGAAGCAAGGGAAAGACCAGGGAATTTCCGGCAGCTCCTGAAGAGGTCGTCTCGACGCTTGTGGATAAGCTGAGAAAAGAGCGCCCGGGGACGCCGCCAAACCTTCACAGGCGACTTGTGGGACAGGTGGAAAAGGCGCTGCTTTTGCAAGTCCTTGAACGCAATGATCATGTTCAGACCCGGGCGGCGAAAGAGCTGGGGCTGAGTCGCAACACACTCCGAAGGAAAATGAAGGAGTACGCCATCTCTTTCAAGTAAATCCGTCCCGTTCGGGGTCCGCCCCGCGAGCCTGAGGCGAGGCGAAGCTCCGGACCCCCTTCACCTACGAGTGTCCTTTCCTCTGTTGGGTCACAATTCTGCTTTCGGCTGAGGGCGCAGATTGCTATGCGGGCGGCCCGCCCTCAGACCCCGTCGCGGTCCCTGACCTCTTCTTCCCCGATTCTCGCCGCGCGCTCAAAGGTTGTGCACAGCGCCATAACTGACCAATCACACGAAGGAGGAGCCCGCGCCCGCCGCCCCTGCCGCCAAGCGTAATCCCGTGGGGCCACGTCTGTTGTATGGACAGACGGCGCTTCGGGCCGCAGGGATTCCCTCCTGGCATGACAGATGCAGCAAACCAGGGCGCGCTGGAACCGTGCTCTATGCCTGCTCACCGACAGGCTGCGCCTGATGGGAGCGGCAGATGGCAAGCGGAACTGTGCGCGGGAAGGCGAACCTGACCGCAGATTGGAAAACAAGCCAGAAGAAACCAAGGAGGAAGCTGAATGAACCTGCACCGACCTAACTCTGACGATGCGACGGAAACAAGGAATCGGTCGAGGGATGTGGCGCCGGGTTCTGGTTTGTGCACGCGCTGTTTTGACGGTTGCCGTGGCAACTGCGAGGTATTCAAAGCGTCGTTTCGGGGTCGGGAAGTGCTTTATCCGGGTCCATTCGGGACGATAACCGCTGGCGGAAGCAAAGATTATCCGATTGACTACTCGCATATGAACATCATGGGGTACGCGATGGGTGCTCAGGGTTTGCCGGAAGGCGAGACAGGTAACCCGGACAATGCGCTGTTCCCCTTTGTTGACACTGGAGTGGAGTACGGGACGGAAAACAAGGTGAAGATGCGAATGCCGGTTTTCACTGGGGCGTTGGGTTCTACGGCTGTCGCGAGAAACAACTGGGAGCACATTGCTGCTGGGGCCGCGATTTCTGGTATCACGCTGGTCTGCGGCGAGAACGTCTGCGGGGTGGACCCTGGACTGAAAGTGGATGGCAGAGGGAAGGTGGCTGAATCCCCGGACATGAGGCGGCGTGTGGAGCAATACAAGCGCTGGAACGAGGGGTTTGGAGACCTCGTCGTCCAACTGAACGTCGAGGACACTCGCCTGGGCGTGGCTGAATACGTTGTCGAGAAGCTAAGTGTAAAAACGATCGAACTGAAGTGGGGCCAGGGTGCGAAGTGTATCGGAGGAGAAATAAAGGTTGACAGCATCGAGAGAGCGCTTGAATTGCAGAAGCGAGGCTATCTGATTACTCCCGATCCGTCGCTTGAGTCGAGCCGAGCGGCCTTCAGGGACGGGGCGCTGAAGCACTTCGAGAGGCATTCGAGGCTCGGATTCGTGGATGAGGAAGGGTTTCATCGGGAGGTTGAGAGGATGCGGTCGCTTGGGGCAAAGCGTGTAACTCTGAAGACAGGCGCCTATCCGATGCGGGAACTGGCGATGGCGCTAAAGTGGTCGTCCGATGCGCGGATAGATATGCTGACGATTGATGGCGCGCCGGGGGGAACCGGGATGAGCCCGTGGCGGATGATGTGCGAGTGGGGCGTGCCGACGTTCTATCTGGAGTGCATGGCGTGGGAGCTTTGCGAGAAACTGGCTGAGAAGGGTGCGTTTGTCCCCCACATTGCGATGGCTGGGGGATTCTCGACCGAGGACCACATTTTCAAGGTACTGGCGCTTGGTGCCCCTTACGTTAGGGCGGTGTGCATGGGTCGAGCTTTGATGATTCCGGGGATGGTCGGCAAAAACATAGGAATCTGGCTCAACAATGGTAAGGAGGAATTGCCCAAGACCGTAAGCGACTTCGGGACCACGCCGGAGGAGATATTTGTGTGTTATGAGGACCTCGTGGCAAAGTATGGCCGCGAGACGGTCAAGGAAATGCCGCTCGGTGCGGTAGCAATGTACACGTTCGTTGATAAGCTCCGGGTTGGGCTGCAGCAGCTCATGGCTGGCAGCCGTAACTTCCGGCTCTCCACAATTGGCCGCACCGACCTGATGGCTTTGACGGAAGAGGCGGCGAAAGTTTCCGGGATTCCTTACGTAATGGACGCGTATCGGGAGGAGGCCGAGAGAATTATAAACGGGGAAAGTGCTTCGCCGATTCGCTGAGCGGCCGCGAAGGTGGAAGCTGTCTGAGAAGAGGCAGGTGGCAGAGCTCGCCGCTGGAAAACTGCGACAACAGCCGAGAGAAAGCGTTCGCGGCATATAGAAGGGCGGGAACACAGGTATCAGGAGGGTGAAGGCAGATGCTGCGCTGTCAGGGAGTTAAGAAGGCGCCGCCGAGGGCTTCGCAACCCCGCCCAAGGCGGGGTCGCTTTCCTGCCAGGGACGCGGAAGATAAACGCGAGTACGCCGGTCTATGCAGGAATTGCGAAGAGCGAGAGGTGTGTCTCTACACGAAGCCGGAGAGCGTCGTGTTGTTCTGCGAGGAATACCGGTGAACGCCAGCGACGGGCATCCGTTCGTCTGTTTAGGGTGCCGGGGATGACGTGAAGCGGGGCTCGCCAGCGAGCGGTTATTCCGCGCGAAGCTCGCTGCTTCGTGCGTATGCTCCTGGCGAGGGCGCGCTGAGGCTTTGGGGCATGCTGAACGAAGAATTGGAGCGTGTCGCCCGGTCTGGCCCGTCAGTTCCAGAAATCCTTCCACCCATTCGCCCGTGCAGGCAGTTGCGTTTTTTCGTTGACGCGGCTGGATTACGACGCTATCGTCACGTCCTGGCAGCCGGAGAGAAAGGAATTGCTTTTCGCAGCGAATTACTGAGACGGGAGGTATCTTTTTGACGGAGGTATGGTGCCGCGCGGCCCGGGCTTGATGGGCGAAAATAAACGAAGATGGGAAAAATCGAAGCAAAAATAGCCCTGGAGGATGGAACAGTCCTGCGGGGCTTTTCTTTCGGCGAAACAGGGGAAGGATACGGGGAGGCGGTCTTCAACACGAGCATGACCGGCTACCAGGAGATTCTCACCGACCCGTCCTACAAGGGGCAAATCGTCGCGATGACTTATCCGCTCATAGGAAACTACGGGGTGAATTCCGAGGACGTTGAGTCAACGCGGCCCTTCGTGGAGGGTTTTGCGGTCAGAGAGTGCAGCGAGATTGCGAGCAACTGGAGAGCGGACAAGACCCTCGACGCATACCTGAAAGAAAACGGCATCGTCGGGATCGAGGGGATAGATACGAGGGCTTTGACGAAACACCTGAGGGTCGCGGGTGTTATGAAGGCGGTCGTATCAACCGAAGACCTCGACGACAACAGTCTTGTCAGAAAAGCGAGGGAATCGCCCGGCCTGGTTGGACGAGACCTGGTGAGGGAGGTTGCCTGCCAGCAACCGTGGGTCTGGAGCCAGACCGGCACCTATTCGGTTGTCGTCATAGACTGCGGGGTCAAGCACAACATTTTGCGAAACCTCGCCTCGCGGGGCTGCCGGGTCACAGTCGTGCCCGCTGAAGCGAGCGCAGACGAGATTCTGAAGATGAAGCCGCATGGGCTTGTCCTTTCCAACGGGCCGGGTGACCCTGCGGGCGTTCCATACGTGGCGGAAACCGTCAAGAGGCTTCTCGACAAGGTGCCCATTTTCGGCATCTGCCTGGGGCATCAGATGCTGGGGCTGGCTCTCGCCGGAAGAACCTATAAGCTGAAGTTCGGGCATCGCGGGGCAAACCACCCGGTGAAGGACCTGAGGAGCGGCAGGATATGCATAACGGTGCAGAACCACGGTTTCTGCGTGGACGCAGACACCCTTGACCCAAACGAGGTCGAGATAACTCACATCAACCTGAACGACCGGACGCTGGAGGGAATGCGGCTGCGGAAATTGCCGGTTTTTTCGGTGCAGTTTCACCCAGAGGCATCCGCGGGGCCGCACGATGCGGCATACCTTTTCGATGAGTTCATGGGCATGCTGGAGGAACAACGTGCCAAGAAGAACTGACATAAAGAAAATCCTCATCGTAGGCTCCGGGCCGATTGTCATAAGCCAGGCATGCGAGTTCGACTATTCCGGGACGCAGGCTTGCAAGGTTCTCAAGCAGGATGGGTTTGAGATTATCCTGGTGAATTCCAATCCGGCGACAATCATGACGGACCCGGTGATGGCGGACAGGACGTATATCGAGCCTATTGATACTGAGGTCTTAGAGCGGGTGATAGAAAGAGAGAGACCGGATGCGCTTCTGCCGACTCTCGGCGGGCAGACCGCTCTGAACGCGGCAGTGGCGCTCGCCGACCGGGGAGTGCTGGAGAAGTACGGCGTGGAGACAATCGGGGCGAGAATCGAAGCCATACGAAAGGCGGAGGACCGGCGGCTTTTCAAGGAAGCGATGGAGAGAACCGGGCTGGAGGTTCCCAAGAGCGGCGAGGCGAGAAGCATGGAGGAGGCGAGGGAGGTTGTGAAGGCGGTAGGGCTTCCGGCGGTGATTCGGCCTGCGTTCACTCTCGGAGGGACGGGCGGCGGGATAGCCTACAATGTCGAGGAGTTCGAGGAAATAGCTCTGCGGGGTCTTGAGCTGAGCATGATTCGCCAGATTCTCATAGAGGAGTCGGTTATAGGGTGGAAGGAATACGAGCTGGAGGTTATGCGGGACCTCAAGGACAACGTAGTCATCATTTGCTCCATCGAAAACTTTGACCCGATGGGTATTCATACCGGCGATAGCATAACGGTTGCGCCGGCGCAGACGCTGACGGACAAAGAGTACCAGCGAATGCGGGACGCCGCCATTGCCTGCATGAGGGAGATAGGGGTGGAGACAGGGGGTTCCAACATCCAGTTTGCGGTCAATCCTGAGGATGGCCGCATGGTCATCATCGAGATGAATCCGCGCGTTTCGAGAAGTTCAGCGCTTGCCTCCAAGGCGACCGGTTTTCCCATCGCCAAGATGGCCGCCAAGCTCGCCGTAGGTTACACTCTCGACGAAATCCCCAACGACATCACAAAGGAAACGCCAGCCTGCTTCGAGCCGACGATAGATTACTGCGTGGTCAAGATTCCCCGTTTCGCGTTCGAGAAATTCCCTGATGCGGACGTTGCCCTGACTACCTCCATGAAATCGGTTGGCGAGGCAATGGCCATCGGCAGGACGTTCAAGGAGGCTTTGCAGAAAGGGCTGCGGTCGCTCGAGATCGGAGCGGCGGGATTAGATGACCTGAAAAAGGAAGTTACCGTGGAGGTCCTGCGCGAGAGGCTCAGAACGCCAAACGCCGAGAGGATTTTCTACATAAAGCATGCGTTCCAGAAAGGGCTGAGCGTTGAGGAGGCTTACGAGCTGACGCGGATTGACAGGTGGTTTCTGCATAACATCAAGCAGATAGTCGTGTTCGAGGGGGAGATTCGGGAACAGAGAGTGCTTGGCTGGAAAAACATTCCGAGCGAGCTTCTCAAGAGGGCTAAGGAATACGGCTTTTCGGACATCCAGTTGGCTCGGTTACTGGGGAGCGATGAGGTTTCGATTTTCAGACTCCGGCACGAGCAAGGTGTTGTCCCCACCTATAAGCTGGTGGACACATGCGCCGCGGAGTTCGTGGCTTTCACTCCGTATTTTTACTCAACCTACGAAACAGAAAACGAAGTTCCTCAACGCGTGACCCCATGAGTGGTTCCTGGGAGGAAATTGTGCCGGAGGCTCGAGGGCTGTGAGGCCATTCGAACCGAAGGAAAATGGCCCCCACCCAAGCGGTGCCGGAACTCGTCGGTCACAAGGACGCCAGCACGACCGCGGCCTGTACGAATCTCCTCAACGAAGGAGGTCGTGGCGCGGGCAGGCCTGCCGCCGGATTCTGAGGCGGCTCATGCACCCTGTGTAGACCGGACCGCAGCAAAGTCCTCAATCCCCGCAAGACGTAGATATTGCACGGGTTGTAAGGCCCAATGTAAAATGCGGGGACAAGGACTACACAGAGGGAAACAGCCTGGCTTTTCGGGATCGTGCAGAGCGCATAATCATCGCTGCGCAGGAATGTGAAGTGAAATGAGAGAGGTTTTGAACCGATTCAGCCGCCTCCTGCTGAAGCCGCGTCCCGTCCGCCTGGTTACGCTTGGCTGTCTCTTGTACATTGTCGCCGGCTCGATTCTTCTGTCCCTTCCGTGGTTTCAGTCAAGGCACGCGGTGTCAGCCATTGACGCACTCTTCACGGCAACGTCAGCCCTGTCAACAACGGGCTTGACGACTGTCAGTACCGGCAATGACTTTAACCTTGCAGGACAGATTGTCATCCTGATCCTGATTCAGCTCGGCGGCATCGGGTATATGACTCTTGGCTCATTCGTGGTTCTTTCTCGAAGCGGCACACTCCCGGAGCGCCGTCGGCAGGTCGGCAAGGCCGTCTTCAGCATGCCGGAGGGGTTCCGAATTGACAAGTTCATCAAAAGCGTCGTCTTCTTCACGGTCATCATCGAAACGGTCGGGGCGGTCGCGTTATTCGCGGCCTTCACGCGCCTCGGGATGCCAAACCGCGTCTGGGCGTCCATCTTCCACAGCGTTTCAGCGTTCTGCACGGCGGGGTTCGCTCTATACGACACGAACTTCGAACACCTGCGCGCGGACCTTGTGGTCAACGCCATCCTCGGGGTGCTGAGCTACCTGGGTGCCATCGGGTTCATCGTGTTAGTGGATGCCTGGCGGCGCCTCACCGGGAAGACCTCTCGTCTCACCTTGACCAGTCGGATCATTCTGGTGACGACCGGCTGGATGACCGTTCTTGGCGTTGTGCTCTTCTTCTTCGGGGAACCGACCATTCGGGGCCTCCCTTTCCCCGAGCGTCTTCTCGCGGCCGCGTTTCAAGTCATGTCGGCAATGACTACTGTCGGTTTCAACACCATTCCCATCGGCAAACTATCCCAGGCCTCCCTCTTCCTCCTCACGATGCTGATGATCATCGGTTCTTCGCCATCTGGCACGGGGGGAGGGCTCAAAACCACGACCTTCTCGGCGTTGTTCGGCGTGGTCAGGAGCGTCCTCAGAGGTCAGACGCAGGTCTGCTTTTGGGGCAGAGCGATCCCGGAGGAAAGAATCCGCGTGGCCATGGCCAGTCTCGGTTTCTATGCGATGTCGCTTATCGTTGGGAGCTACCTTCTGGCCTTGACAGAGAGGTTTCCTTTTGAGGGTTTGGTCTTTGAATGCGCCTCAGCCCTGGGGACAGTCGGGCTCAGCACCGGAATCACGCCTCAGCTTACAAGCGTGGGCAAGATCATCGTCACGGCAGTCATGTTCCTTGGGCGTCTCGGTCCTCTGGCTTTCGGAATGGCAATCTTCTTGCCGTCAGGGACTGCAGGCCGGAGGCCCTCCGAGGACCTCGCTATTTAGGCACATCAAAACAAGAGGCCGAACAACTGCATGAAGCACTATGCCGATTTCGCAGGCTTGAGGATTGTGGGGGCTTTCGAACCGAAGGGAGATAGGCACCATCCGAACCCCGAATCCAGGCCCGGAGTCGTGGTCATAGATTACGGACTTGGCAATCTCCGGAGCGTCACCAAAGCCCTCGAAGCCGTCGGTGCCCGAGCAGAACTCACCAGCAACCCGCAAAGAATAATCTCCGCAAAGGGGGCTATCCTGCCCGGGGTCGGCGCCTTCTCCCGTGGCATGCAAAATCTTCAATCCCTCCGGCTGGTCCCGGCAATTCTCCAGAGAATTAGCGAAGGGAAGCCCCTGCTCGGCATCTGCCTGGGGCTGCAATTGCTTTTCACCACAAGCGAAGAGCATGGGCTGCATAAGGGACTGGATGTCGTTGCCGGAAGGGTTGTCAGGTTCGGAGGGGAGCTGAAAATACCCCACATGGGATGGAACACCGTCAAGCCGCTGAGGCGTTCTTCGTCCGCTTGTCTGTTTGATGGAGTTCCCGACGATTCTTTTTTCTATTTCGTCCATTCCTATCACGTCGTGCCTGAGGACAAAAGCATCATTGCCGCTACCACCGAATACGGCGTCGGGTTCGCGTCCGCCATCGCGAGGGACAGTCTTTTCGCGGTTCAATTTCACCCGGAGAAAAGCGGCGAGCTTGGTCTAAGGATTCTGAGGAATTTCGTCAAATATGCTGGCTAAGAGAATCATACCCTGCCTGGACGTCAAGGACGGCAGAGTTGTTAAGGGGGTCAATTTCGTAAACCTCCGCGATGCCGGCGACCCGGTTGAGATCGCCGCGGCTTACAGCCGGGAAGGCGCAGATGAGGTCGTCTTCCTCGACATTACCGCGAGCGTCGAGAAGCGCCGCGCAATACTGGAAGTTGTCAGAAAGACCGCGGAGGAGGTTTTCATCCCGCTGACAGTCGGCGGCGGAATAAGAAGCCTCGAGGACATAAGCCTTCTTCTGAAATCGGGGGCGGACAAAGTCTCTCTCAATACGGCCGCCGTCGAGAATCCGGAGGTGGTCACCGAATCGTCGAGAGCTTTCGGCAATCAGTGCATCGTCGTCGCAATTGACGCCAAGAGAATTTCCCCGGAGAAATGGACTGTCTACACCTACGGCGGAAGAAAAGCGACCGGCCTCGACGCAAAGGAATGGGCAGCAAAGGTCGAGGAACTCGGCGCCGGAGAAATCCTTTTGACCAGCATGGACGCCGACGGCACAAAGGACGGATATGACCTCGAGCTGACCCGCACGGTCTCTGAAGCAGTCAACGTCCCCGTCATCGCCTCCGGAGGCGCCGGAAACCTCCATCACCTCTACGAAGCCTTCACCATCGGCAAAGCCGATGCCGTCCTCGCCGCCTCGATTTTCCACTACGGCGAATACTCCATCGCCCAAGCCAAGCGCTTCCTCCACGAACGAGACATCCCCGTCCGCCTTTAGCGCGGCCTCGTCGTGTATCCGCGCCAGGCTTCGGCGCAAAAGCTCTCTGCGCCGAAAACGGGGGTGAGTTCGCTTCGACCAGGCTTGGAAGCCCGCGCGGGCGATCCCGCCAGACAAAACGTCTTCCTTCGGAACCGGATGCCCCGGGGGACTTGCAAAGAACCTGAGCTGTCGGTATGATGCTCACAAGAAGCGCTGGCCGGTTCTCTGCGAGGCGTTTTTGGGATGGAGAAGCACGATATGAATGGTCCGGGTTTGAGGTTGCTAAAAATCAGCGCAGCGGGGGTGAGAGGAATTGTTGGACAGACCCTCACCCCAGAGCTGATTACCGATTTTGCGTGTGCTTTTGGGACGTACGTGCAATCGGGTCTTGTCGTCGTGGGACGGGATACACGGACCTCCGGCGAAATGGTGAAGTCGTCGGCGGTTGCGGGTCTTCTCTCGACGGGGTGCACTGTCGTGGACATGGGCATTTGCCCGACCCCCATTATCCAGTTCATGGTTCGCCAGCTTTCAGCTTCGGGGGGAATCGCAATCAGCGCCGGGCACAACGATTCTCGATGGAACGCCCTCGGTTTCATCAATTCCCGTGGGACTCACCTCAACCCGTACGAAGGGGAGGAGGTTCTCGACATTTACCATTCGGGCGACTTCACGAAGCGGCTATGGAACGCCCTCGGCAAACTCGATCAAAAGAACGATTACCTCCCCGGCTACTTCGACCGGCTCTGCGATTTTCTCGACGTTGCAGCCATTCGTGCAGCCGGCTTCAAAGTCATCATTGATCCCTGCAACGGCGCCGCTGCGGGGATAGTGAACGTTTTCTGTGAGCGACTGGGATGCCAGCTTGTTCCGATAAACAATGAGCCAACCGGGATATTTCCGCACGACCCGGAGCCTCGGCCAAGGAATGCCCGGCAGGTGGCTTCCATTGTCAAACCGGTTGGAGCAGACATTGGCTTTCTTCTCAGCAGCGATGCCGCCCGCGTCTCCCTTGTGACGGACGTCGGGGAGACAATCAGCGAGGAGTACACTTTCCCCTTGGTCCTGCACCATTTTCTCGGCCGCAAGAAAGGCCCCGTCGTCACAAACCTCTCCACGACGAAAACCGTGGATGACATCGCGCGCCGCTGCGACTGTCCTCTGATCAAGAGCCAGGTCGGACAGTCGCATATCCTTCACGTCATGCTGGCGGAAGATGCGGTTATCGCCGGGGAGGGCTGCGGCACGGTGGCTGTTCCGGAATTCCAGCCTGCATTCGACGCTTTTCTTTCGATGGGCTTAATTCTGGAGATGATGGCGAGGCGAAGAAAAAGGATTTCGCAGTTGCTCAACGAACTTCCCCGATACCACATCATCAAGGAGAAGATATACTGCCCGCCGGAGAAAGTGCACAACGTCATTGATGAAGTGCGGGATGAGTACCGCCGCGAGACACCAGACCTGACCGATGGAGTCCGCGTTGATTGGCAGGACGGCTGGATTCACGTCCGGGCTTCGACGACGGAGCCGATGATCCGCGTCATCGCCGAAAGCAACCATAAGGAAATCGCACGGGAAAGAGCCGATCGCGCCATCAGCATCATTTCTCGTGTCTTATGAGAGGGGGTGCCTCCACCCAAGTGGCGTTCTCAGCAACAGGAAGCAAGCGCTCTAACCGGAGGATTGGCAAATGCCGCGTCGTTCATCACTAAAAGTGGGAATATCCGGCGTCCGGGGCATCGTTGGGGAAACGCTGACTCCCCAGTTGGTGACGACTTTCGCAGAAGCCTTTGGGACGTTCGTCGGTGCCGGCTCGGTCGTTGTGGGGCGGGATACGCGCCTCTCCGGGGAGATGGTCAAGAACGCGGTCTTCGCTGGTCTGCTTGCAGTCGGCTGTAAGCCGATTGATGTGGGCATCTCTCCTGTTCCTTCGATCCTGATTAAGACAAATCGGACTGACGCCATTGGTGCCATCGCAATCACGGCGAGCCACAACCCCGTCGAATGGAACGCGCTGAAGTTTGTAGGGCGAGGCGGTCTGTTTTTGAACCGCTACGAGGCCCAGGAGCTTCTCGATATATACCATCAATCGGAATTCTCTCTCGTCGAGGCGGATGCCTATAAGCCCATCACGAAAGACGACGACCCGGTGAAGGAGCATTTTGCGGCACTCCTCCATTACCTGGATGTGGAAGCTATCCGGGGAAGGAACTTCAAGGTCGTTTTCGATTCCTGTAACGGGGCCGGGTCGGTTTTTACTCCGCGGTTTCTCGAGGTGCTCGGGTGCCGGGTTGTCGGCATCAATAACGTTCCCGACGGCCTCTTCCCCCGCAACCCTGAGCCGAAGGCGGAGAACATCTCAGACCTTTGCGACGCGGTCAAGGCGGAAAAGGCGGATATTGGCTTCGCCCAGGATGCCGACGCGGACAGACTCGCCATCGTTGACGAGGAAGGACGCGCCATCGGGGAGGAGTTGACGGTCGCCATCGCCGTCAAGCACGTCCTCTCGCGAGAACGTGGGCCCGTGGTGGTCAATCTTTCGACCACAGCCATTGTTGACCGTATCGCAGCGGAGTTTGACTGCCCGGTCATCCGGACGAGGATAGGGGAGGTCAACGTTGCGGAGGCGATGGCGGCGAACCGCGCGGTGATTGGCGGGGAAGGCAATGGCGGCGTCATGGTTCCCGCGATACATCCTTGCCGGGACAGTTTCGTTGGAATGGGGATCGTCCTTCAGTGCCTCGCTGAAAAGCGAAAGACCGTCTCAGAACTTGTGGCGGAGCTTCCAAGACTGGTGATGGTCAAGAAGAACGTCGAATGCTCCACGGAAGTCGCGCATTCGACCATGACGGTTCTGCGAAAGAGACACACCGGAGAGGGGGAGATAGACACCAGGGATGGCCTGAAAATCACCTACCCGGACGGAAGCTGGATACACATCCGTCCTTCCAACACCGAGCCCGTCGTGCGCCTGACGACGGAATCGCCTTTCCCCGAGAAGGCTCACGAGCTAACCGACCGCTTCGCGCGCGAGATCGCCTCCCTGTGCTGAGTGACCGTGGGTTTCATCAAGTTCCTGCCGACAGAAAGCGCGAAAACCGGCGAATATTTTCCATTGCTCGCACCCTGCGAAGTGCCGAGACACAATTGGGACGGTCTTCTCTGCGGAGCGCGTCACTCGTGGCAGAGGGCGCAGGCTTTCTTCTGCGGCATCTTGAGCAAGTGGTCGCGAGTGGCGCCGTGGGGATCATGGCACATCTGGCAGAAGGCGAGGCTTTCGTATCGGTGATTGTGCGTGAGGTTGAACTCCGACCGCTCATGGCAATCGAAGCACCCCGTTGGCTTTTCGAGGGAGAAGGCCGTGTTCATGTTCACGAATAGCCGCTCCTTACTCAACTGGTGGCAGGCAATGCACGTCAGCGCGTCAGTGCCCGCCGGCGGATGTGCCGTATAGCGGGGCCAGTCGCTGGTAGCAGTCACGTTACCTTTCTCGTCGCAGACGAAAAATTCCACCTTCGTCTCGCCGACGGACAGTTTGTGCAAGCCGGGGGAGAGCGAGCGAACAAAAACCAGAGCCGGAGGGAGAAACACCCCGTCTCTGCGTTGCGGCGAAGACGAAATTTCCTGGGCCTTGGAGGGAGGTGATGACGATATCGCGAGCCTTTTTCCGTCGAGGAGAATGGGCGGCGCGCTGCCCCCAGGTGCAACGATGACCGCTATCTCCACGGGACCGGGAGCGAGCACCGTCCGGTCGAGTGGGCGAAGAACGCGCGGCTCCTGGCTCTCTTCTGGGGCCGGGTCCGCGCCGAGCAGAAATACGGAAATCCACGCGAGCGTGGCGAAAGCTTCCCTTCTCATGGAACGAGCGTCCGCCAGTGCTAAGCTGGCTTTGCGTATTTTCTGGCGAAGTCGGCGTCTTCACGAACCTCGTCGGAGAAAACCGGATACATCCCGACGATGACGCCGTCGGTCGGCTTGATATTGGCGAAAGCGAACGCAAAGGCTTGCTCGATTGAGGGTTTGTTCCAGCAGAGTCGGCCGGCGGCAAGAATCTTGAATCCCAGGCAGGGCTTTTTGACCTGGCGGATTCTCTCCGTCATCCTCTTCGGGTCGGACTCGAGATAAAGCTCGCCGACAACCCCGTCGCCGACCATCTTCCTTATTTCCTCGTCGGTGCGGCTGATCCTGTAAAAGCATGTCATGTAAAGGTCGTTCTCCCAGCCAGCATCTTCAACCCTCGCGAGAAAGTCGGGGTTGTGGGTGGAGACGCCTGCCATGAAACCCGCATCGTGAACCTTTTTGACGAAATCGTGGACTTGGCTTTGCTTGCCTGTCTGGAACATGCTGTCGGTGACTCCACCATGGTGCACGATTGCAATGGGCTTGAGAGCGAAAGCCTCTTTCAGGTCGCCATGTCTCTCGGATGTCAGGCAAATCCACTGGATTTTCGAGCCGCGTTCCCAGACGGCATGAAGGGCGTCGCGGACTTTCTCGTGCGGGTCAGCCTGCCAGGTGGTAATTCCTTCTTCCTCGCAGTGAAGGAGGAACTGAGTCGTGCGCTCGACGGTGAAGTAGTCGAGCATGTGCTCGGCGAGCTTCTTGGTGGTATGGGAGAAGCCGCCGATGGGATTGTAGCCGGCAATGAGGCGGGTGACCTTTTTATCGCCGAGCTGGATGGTCGGCAAGGCCTTTCCCGGGGCAGCGCCGGCCGCACGCGCCGAACCCCGCAGCGCGGAAGAACCGGCCACTGCTAATCCACCCGCAACGACCTGCTTCAGAAAAGTTCGTCGAGGAACTGAGCGACCACAAAAGCGGTCATGACCAAAACGCCGATCATAATCTGACATTGTAAACACCTCCTATGCTGAAAACCTGATACTCTTATGGGATTGACCGGGGTGACTCATGCAAGGCCACCAGGAGTCAATATGTTACCGCAATCCAGTCAGGTCCCGCCAGTTCATTCGACCTGCCAACCCTGCACGTCCTCAAGGCCCCGCTTCGTAACAGCCTTCCGTCATTCGTCGTTGCGCTCTTTTTTCTCGTGCCGGTACGGTTCTTTGAGGACTGCTTTTATTCTTCGCACTCCTGCGCTGCTCGCTTCCTCTTTGACTATTTTGAATCTTCCAAGTTCGGAGGTGTTCGAGACGTGCGGGCCGCCGCAGACCTCCTTTGAAAAATCGCCGATCGAATAGACTTTTACCTTCTCGCCATACTTGTCGGCGAAGAGAGCGATGGCGCCCTCCTTCTTAGCTTCGTCGAGGGTTGCGATGGTGAACTCAACAGGAAGCGCTTCGGCAATTCTCTCGTTGACGATGCGTTCGACTTCGGCAATCTGCTCGGCAGTCATCTTGGACGGATGCGAGAAGTCGAACCGCAGTCTTTCGGTCGTGATGTTGCTCCCCTTCTGCTCGACGTGCGGACCGAGAACGTGCCGAAGAGCCTGACGAAGGAGATGCGTCGCAGTATGCAGGCGGGTAGTCTTCTCGGAAGCGTCGGCCAGGCCCCCTTTGAACTTCTGCTCAGCGCCTAATCGAGACATTTCCTTGTGCTTCTCGTATGCCGCGTCGAATTCGCTTCGGTCAATTTTCGCCCGAGGAAATCTCTCCCTGAGCATTTCTTCCGTCAGCTCTATGGGGAAACCGAACGTCTCATAGAAGTAAAACGCTCTCTTGCCGGAGAAGACGCCGCCTTCTGTCCCCGAAAGGCCAGCAAGCTCCCTCTCGAACTCCCTCATCCCCTTCTGAATCGTCTCCTTGAACCTTCGCTCCTCCTTATCCATTTCGCTGAGAATGAAGTCCCTCGACTCTTCAAGATGAGGGTATGAATCTCTGTATTCCTCGATGACCACGCGGGCGATTTCCGCGGCGAAATCACTCTCGATGCCAATCAATCTCCCGTGACGAATCGAGCGGCGGATCAACCGGCGAAGAACATAGCCTCTCTCCACATTAGACGGAGGGAGCTTTTCTGCGAGGAGGAAAGTTGAGGCCCGGAGATGGTCGGCGACGATGCGAATGCTTTTCTCGGCCGGTCCGTGAGATAATTCCTTGATGGCTGTAACAATGGGAGAGAAAAGCTCTGTCTCGAAGACGGATTCCTTCCCCTGCAAGACGGCAGCGACCCGCTCGACGCCAAGCCCCGTGTCCACGTTCTTCTGCCGGAGAGGGAGATAGCGTCCGTCGGAAGTCTTGTTGTATTCCATGAAAACGTCGTTCCACATCTCGACGAACTTCTGGCAGGGGCATCCGGGGCGGCAGCCGGGGCCGCAGGGGGGCTTGCCGATGTCGTAGAACATTTCGGTGTCGGGGCCGCACGGGCCGGTCTGCCCCGCCGGTCCCCACCAGTTCTCCTTCTTGCTGAGGTAGTAAATCCTCTCTTCGGGAATGCCGAGGGATTTCCATATTCCTGCTGCGACATCGTCGCGGGGGGCATCCTCATCTCCTGCAAAAACCGTTATCCAGAGCCTCTCCGGCTCGATTCCCAGGTGCTCAGTCAGAAATTCGTAGCTGAGTTGGATTGCCTTTTCCTTGAAGTAATCGCCGAGGCTCCAGTTACCGAGCATCTCGAAGAACGTCAGGTGAGCTTCATCGCCGACCTCATCTATATCGTCGGTGCGCAAACATCTCTGGACGTTGACCAACCTTCTGCCGAGAGGATGAGGCTCACCCAAAAGATAGGGTACAAGCGGATGCATACCCGCCGTCGTGAAAAGGACCGACGGGTCATGCTCCGGAATAAGAGAAGCCTGCCCTATCTCCCTGTGATTTTTGCAGACGAAGAATTCTATGTACCGGCTTTTAAGCTCGCGGCCGGTCATTCGTACCTTCATTTTCGCCCTTGTTCAGGCAGAATGAAATTTCTGAGCGTGGCGCCTGCGACGCCGCCACGACACCGGGGTAGCGGTTCCAATCCTTTGAGATACCGCGAGCAACCACTACCAAATCGCACGCGCAGAAGCAAGGCGCATAGCCGTTCATTCGGGTCGGGCTGACTGCTTCCGGGGCGCACTCGATTGCAACAGGTTACAGAACGCAGTTACATTTGATGTAGCGGTAATCCATGCCGAGAGCCTGACAAACGCTGACGGTTTCCTTGCACAAGCCGACTTCTCGGAAGCTGTACGTCTCGCGAAGCTCCTCGATGAGCGCCCCGAACATTTCGCACCTGAGGCCGAAATCAACCCTGCGCCCCCAACCAGAACTCTCGGATAAATAGGCAACCCAGCTTTTGTCAGGGCAATTGTTAATAGTGCTTTGTAGACCTCGCAGTGACCCCAGGGTTATACGGGCGGGTCTGAGATTCGCGAAAATGTCTTGAAGAAGGCAGGCGTAGGCGGCACGCCAGTTCAGCACAGGAACGAGGGGGTCAATCCTGATTCTGACCTCGTAGCCTTCGCTCGAGAGTGCTTTCGCGGCGGCGATCCTGTCAGAGACACGCGGGGCCCTGAGTTCCCACCTGTCGGCCACCTCGCGAGGGTTAAGGCTCAAACTGACGATAGCTTGACGGTGGCTCGGGGCTGCCAAGAGGTTTTCTATCCGGTCCGATTTCGTCAGGAACAGGACTTTGTGCCTGCTCTGCGCCTCAAACAACGGCAAGGCAAACCGGACGAATGAGCGAGAGCCGGCCTCGCACATGAGGGAATCGGCAATCTCCCCAGTGTTCAGCAACTCTGGATCGGAGTCACTCTCCAAAAAGGCGACGGTGTCCCTTTGAATCCTCCCGGGGTCCTTAATGGTGGGCCTGGCGCCTCCCGGCGAGAACCTCAGCGTCCCTTTCAGATAGCACCATGCGCAATCATAGGGACAGCCGTAGGCCCATTTCAATTCTAGGAAGTGGGGGCAGACGATGTCGCGGCCCCTCTTGGGCACTGGGATCCGGTCGAACCTCTTTATGATAGAGCCATCGCTAACCGCGCGCACCAGCCTCCGCTGCCTGCCGTCCAGGCAATCATAGTTGGCGTACTTGATATTTATGCGCCTGAGCGGAGGGGCCGCGAGCGCCGAGGAGGATGAGCCGTATGGTGCCAGCCCTGCTTCCTCAACCAGGCCGGGGTTCCCGCGACGCTCGGGGGACCCGACCGCACGATAGACGCGGGCTGTTGGGGGGCCCTGCTCCACGATGCGCCCGGCATGTTGAAGGTCCTTCAGGGCCTTGCGCAGATGCTCGTCGAGGTATTGCGTCTGGCAGAGCGTGAATTGCAGGAGTTCTCGCCGAGGCAGCGCCCGGGCCGCGCGAATGCGAGCTTCCACCTCCTTAACGAACTGCAGCAATTCCACCTGCTCGAATAGATCCGGTTCGAAGTACCGCGCGGTATCCTTCCGTAGCATGATCTCCTTCATTATCTTGAACCCGGTGAGGTTGTTCGTAGCGTAAACAAGGTAATAGAGGGTCCTTCTCCTGCCCGGGAATTTGTTGCGGAAAGCCCAGACGTATCGGCCGCGCGCCCTCAGTTGCCGCATGTAAAGGTCGATCCACTCCCGCTCGTCCTCCAGGCCGTGCCAGTCCCCGGTGCCCATTAATTCGCTCACTGCGCGCCGGGAAGAGGGAGCCCGCGACCACCGCTGGATCGCGCTCCACATGAAGTTCACGAGAACCTCCTTGCGGCCAAGGGCGAGGATGTCTGTCACGGCCGCCATCGGCATTCCTGAAAACCCGGTGGGATCGAGAAAGAAGAAGGCGGGAGCCCGTTCGACCAGGGCCAGGACTCCGCTAAGCTGCGACTCGAACTCTCCTTGGAATACCCTGAAGGGAATCGTCGGGGGCACGGCATCCCCATATTGGCGCAGGTTTGCGGCTCTCTCAGCGTTTTTCTCTATGCAGACCACATTGAATTCGCACCTCCTTTGCCTCTTCTCGAGCAGCCTCTGCCTTTCATGCATAAGGATTTCTGCCGCAATGGGCGCGGAGCCCCTACCCCCGGTTTTGTAGCTTGGCTCGCCGGCAAAGGCGTCCACGTACCAGGCGCTTGGGAAGTGACAGCCTATGATCCGTGCCCATGGCCGCAGGTAGCTCTCAAGCAGTTGGTGCTTCGTCACCGTGGGTTGCTTCTTCTTTTCGAACAGATCCAGCTGCGTCACTGCTTGTCTCCCACAGCGTTCTCTTGCGCCAGCCCGACGCACGCGTGCACGGAGCCCCCTGAACCGCGGGAACTCGCCGGTTCGCCAGGCTGGTGCCGTTCAGCGGGCATCTCCTCGCATCAGCATACAGCAACTGGGCAGGCGGAGGCAACTACGGAAACGCCCCCGGGCGGGTCAGGTGAACCAGGAGACGGTGCGGCGGAGGCCGTCGGCGAAGGAGACCTTTGGCTCGAAGCCGAGAAGGTCCCTCGCCCGGGAGATGTCGGCGAGGGAATGCTTCACGTCGCCGGGGCGAGGCGGCTCGAAGAAAGGCCGCGGCTTTTTTTTCAGGATTCGGCCAAGCTCGTCGAGGAGTTGGAGAAGGGTGAATCGTTCTCCGCAGGCGATGTTATACACTTCACCGGTAGCCTCCTTCGGGGCGGAGCAGGCGAGGAGGTTCGCCTCGACGACGTTCTCGACGAAGGTGAAATCGCGTGACTGAAGGCCGTCGCCGTAAATGGTCGGCTCCCGGTCGGAGGCGACGGCTGTGATGAACAGTGGAATGACCGCGGCGTACTGGGATGTCGGGTCCTGCCTCGGGCCGAAGACGTTGAAGTACCTCAGGCACAGTATCTCCAGCCCGAACAACTCCTGAAAAATCTTGGAGTAATATTCGCCAATGAGCTTGCTTGCAGCGTAGGGCGAAAGCGGGTCAGGCGGCATGTCCTCGGTCTTGGGGAGAGCTGGCGAATCACCGTAGATGGAAGACGATGACGCGAAGACTACCCTTTTGACTCCGGCGTCGCGTGATGCGATCAGGACGCTGAGCGTCCCCTCGACGTTGGCTTTGTTCGTCGTAACAGGGTCTTCGACTGAGCGCGCCACCGAAGGGATTGCCGCCTGATGGAGCACATAATCAATCCCCGAGACGGCCTGCCGCATCAGGCGCCCGTCGCATATATCACCCTCGATAAGCTCAACCTTGTTCAGAATCTCCTCGAGGTTTTCCCTTCTTCCGGTTGCGAAATTGTCAACGATGCGGACCGATTCCCCGCGGCGGACCAGCTCAATAACGATGTTCGATCCGATGAAGCCGGCTCCGCCGGTTACAAGGAAATGGGCCATGTTCTTCTCCAGAAGGGTCTCAGCACAAGCTCGGGCCGCAGAAGCTAAGTCCGGAGCCAGCGTTCGTCCACCGCGTCCTCTCCGCGCCTTTGCGACCCTGCGTTTGACTCTTTATTTTTCTTTAACGCAAAGGCCCAGGGACGCAGAGATTTTTCATAAGTCCTCCGACATGCGGCCAATGCCGCGCCCCGATGCTTCTCCGCTGTTGTTCCGCAGGTTTTTTCGGGCGATGTTTTTCAGGGAGACGGTGGCGGCGCGGACGTTTTTTGCTTTGAGGATGGCGGAGATGACCGCCGCTCCATCGGCGCCCTGCACGAATACTTCCCTGATGTTATGGCGGCTGATTCCGCCGATGGCGATAATCGGCTTATCAGTTAACTTCCGAACCCTTGCGATCAGTTCCGGCCCGAGCGGGCGGGCTCGGGGCTTTGTTTCCGTAGAGAATATTGGGCCGAGCGAGATGTAGTCAACATCCTCTTTTGCGGCTGAGCGTGCCTGGGACAAAGAATGAGTTGACTTGCCGATGATTTTCCGCGAGCCGAGAAGATGCCGGGCAAACCCGACAGGCATATCATCCTGTCCGAGATGAACCCCGTCTGCGTCGGTCGCCCCGGCGATGTCAACCCGGTCGTTGACGATGAAGATGACTCCTTTTCGCAGAGTCATTTTTCGCAGTTCAGCGCATATTCGGCAAACTTCCGCGGCGGAAGAGACTTTGTCACGATACTGAAGTATTCTGAGGCCCGGTGCAAGAATTTCGTTCGCGACATCGAGGGGATTAATATCGCCGGTACACTCCCGGTCAAGGATTGGGTAAAGGCCGATGTTCTTGAGCGACCGTTCAGCGGCTGCTCGATAGGCAGCCCTCAGGTACTCCTTTTCCAGGGTATAGACCTCGAATCGCAGCGCTTTCAGCCTCGCGGAGGTCTCGCCGGAAAAGAATTTTGTGAATTCCTCGAGCGCCCGAAGAGATTCTTCTATCCTGGCGAAGTTGCCCTGCATGAGGTCGGCGACTGTCGCCCTTCTGGCCTCGCTCGGCGTCAGGAAGTCCTTGCCCACGTCGGCCTCTGCGTCCCGTCCGTATTCGATCAACAGCCCGGGGTGAACTTGGGTTCCCGTGCCGGAAGATAGGCCACGTTCTCCTCTCTTCCGCGCCGCCGAAACAAAAAGAGAGACAAGCTTATGGCGAAGGGCCTTGGTTTTTCTCTGGAGGGCTTTGTCCTCCAGGGCGAACCTGGCCAGCTCCTCAACGACTCTCAGCCCCTCTCTCGCTCGGTTGAGGTTGGCGTCAATGATTCTGTATATCTCTCTCTCGGAAATATTCATCAACCATTCGCCGGACGCCTTCGCGTCTTTGTGTTTACTGCTATCTTCTCCTTAACGCAGAGGCGCAGAAAACCTGACGTTCCGCGTCTTCGCGTCTGTGCGTTTCATTCTTTCTTCTTTTTAACGCAAGGCTGTACGGACACAGGGTATGGTATGGGGCTAAGCTGTCATCTCACGCAATTGCCGTTTGAGGATTTTCCCTGTGGGCGTTCTGGGGAATTCTTTGACAAACACGACTTCCCTCGGCACCTTATACCGCGCAACTTTCGGTTTGAGGTATTCGATGAACTCCTCCTTGGATGCCTCGATGCCAACTTTCAGGCTTACGAAGGCGACGGGGACCTCTCCTTGGGTTTCGTGAGGGACGCCGACCACAGCGGCGTCAACCACTTTCGGATGAGCGTAGAGCAACTCCTCGAGCTGTCGCGGATATATCTTCATGCCCTTGGAGATGATAAGCTCTTTTTTTCGGTCCACAATGTAGAAGTAGCCGTCCTGATCCACTTTGCCCATATCGCCGGTGTGCAGCCAGCCGCTCCGCAAGGCCTCCGCGGTTTCCTCTGGCCTCTGGAAATAGCCCTTCATGACGTTCGCGCCGCGAATGACCAGCTCGCCCACCTCGCCTATCGGAACCTCCCTGTCCTTCTCGTCGAATATCTTGATCTCAACTCCCGGAATGGGGATGCCAATTGAGCCGACTTTCCTGACGCCCTCCAGCGGATTGATGGTTGCGACAGGGGCTGTCTCCGAAAGACCGTATCCCTCCAGAAGCGGAGTAGGAAACCTTTTTTCGAACGCTGTGAGGACAGCTTCTGGAAGCGCGGCAGAACCGGAGACGCAGGCTCTCAGGTTGAAGCTCCGGCAGACTTCTTCCGGCAGGTCTGCGAGGGCAAGGACGTTGTATAGCTGTGGCATGGCAGCCAGAACCGTCGGCTTGTGCACGACGATGGCGCGAAGCATCTTTTCCAGCGGGCGGATGGACTCCAGGATGACCACGCTCCCTCCGAAATAAACAGGGAGAAGGCAGTTTACCGTCAGGCAGAATGAATGAAACATCGGCAAGACCAGAAGAAAGCGGTCTTCTGGGACGAGGGAGAGGTGTTTCTGGCAACTGTCCACGTTAGCGACGAAATTGCGGTGGCAGAGAACCGCGGCTTTTGGTCGGCCGGTTGTCCCGGAGGTGTACAGGAAAATGGCGTCGTCTTCCGGGCTTATCGAGAGACACGGGTTGGCAGAGGAACGACCCCGGACAACATCATCATGGGCGATGTACGGCTCGCGGGGAGGTTCGCCGTCAATGAGAAGAATCGCCCGCAACGCTGGGCAGCGTAAGGGAATCTCCCTCAGACATTCGAGGAACGCGTTTTCCGTCATGAGAAGCTTCACCTGGCAGTCGTTGAGGACGAAGGCTACCTCATCGGGCGCAAGGAAAGTGTTGACGGGCACGACGGCCGCCCCGCATTTAAGGATGGCGTACAAAGCCGTCAAAAACTCCGGGCGGTTTCGCAGAAGGATGGCAACTCTTTCTCCTTTTTTGACTGATAGCCCCTCCATCAGACCGTGGGCGAGGCGGTTTGTTTCCGCGTTGAAATCGGCGTACGTGACGGCGCGGTCTTCGAAGTAAAAGAAGTGCTTGGTGGGGTACTTCTCGGTTGAGACTTCAAGCATCGTTCTAAGGTTCATGGATTTCCCCTCCCGGTTGAAGGAAAGATGACGCTGCGACAAGCGTTAGAGGTCACAACCCGATTCCCTCCTTACGGTATGTGCGCCATCGGAGAGTCGCAAGATGGCTGCGGTGAAACCTCTTCCTTCGCAAGGTCTTGCTCCTCACCGCGGAAAACAGGCCAGAGAAAGGATTCCTTTCTGGCGACGAGCTCCCCGTCGGCGAAAATTGAGACGCGCCAATACTCTACTCGGCCTCGGCGGCGGAAATCCTCTCCGATGTTCTCTATGAGAAGCCGGTATCGCTTCCGCCGGAGGTCGGGATAATCCCAGGTCATGGTGATGGCATCATCTTCATTGAGGAATTTGCATTCGAACTTCACCGCGGTGCTTCGGTGAGGAATTTTGCCGGAGTACTTCCAGGTGACGATGAATTGCTCACCTGCCTGGGAAGGGTCGAGCCGCTTTGGGAGCTCAGCGTAGTTCCCGACTCTTCTTGTCCTGCGAAGCCGGGCAGCGATTCCGAGGGCATTGAGTGTTCGTTCGTTCCGGACGACTTTGCAGATTTTGAACCCCTGGCTATCGAAATCGGTCTGGCGAGGCCCGAGCGATGGTTTTCCTTCATCGGGACCGTCTTGAGCAGAACGAACGGCGGTGGCAGCCATCGCGCAACCGCACCAAAATGACGTGGCCGCACCCGTCAACAAGCCCCAGACTGCCATGCTAATGCACCACGCAGCAAACGCCATGTGCCTGTAACGACGCGGCCTTGGGTATATCCTTTTTTCAGACGATTCGCCCATTGGGAACATTCACGCAACCCATCTTGTGTTACCCGGATGAAAGCAAGAAATTCCTTTTGTTTAGCTTAGCCACGCCCGAGCGCGGCTTCAACGTTTTTCTTTCAGGCGCGGAGACGTCGGCTTCTAAGGTCCCCCCAAAGGAACGGGTGCGGCTGTATTTTGGTGGCATGGGCATCCTGCCCGTGTCAGCCCTCCACGACGCTAACCACGGGTCCCGCCAAAGGCGGGATGCCACAATAGGCCCTGCTTTCAGGCCAGCCCCCGTCGGGCTTCGGAATCTGCCACCGATTGGCGGCCACACCTAAAGGAACATATGCTTTGACAGAAAGCCAGCACCAAACTATAGTGAAAACAAGAAGGATTACGGTTCTCTTTCGAGGGAGAGGGCGAAATGACTGAACTGTGGGTTCTCGGCAGCGGAAGCGCAGGCAACGCAATCTACTTTTCGTCGGGCAATGCGCGCATTCTGATTGACATCGGGTTCGGCCCGAGGGAGCTGTCGCGGCGGCTGAAACTAATCGGTGCCGACGAAGCCCGAATTGATGCAGTGCTCATAAGCCACGAGCACACCGACCACATTAAGGGGCTGAACTTTCTCAGGTATCATCCGAATATCTTCTGTTACGCGAATCGGCTCACGGCCGAGGCAATTAATCAGGCGAGCGGTTGGCTGCCGGATAACCTCCGCCTCTTTTCAACCGGCGAACCTTTTTCGGTCGGCGACATTGGAATTAATCCTTTCTCAGTGCTTCACGATTCCATTGACCCGGTCGGGTTTGAGATATTGTGCAACGGGCGGAAGGTCAGCGTCGCGACCGACCTCGGATTCGTCACGGGGCTTGTCAGGGAGAGAATGAAAGGCTCCGACTGCGTCATCATCGAGGCAAACCACGACGAGAACCTTCTGAAGTACGACGTTCACCGTCCGTGGTCCCTCAAGCAGCGCATAATGGGGAAGACCGGGCATCTCTGCAACGAAAGCGCGGGGCGTCTTCTGGCGGAAATTGCCCACAAAGGGCTGGCGAAAATAGTACTGGCTCACATCAGCCGCGACTGCAACACACCCGCACTGGCAAAAGAGACAGTGCAGAGGCATTTATCGAAGGCAGATATGGGGCACATCCCGGTCATCGTCGCCGAACAGCAGCGGGTGAGCGAGAAAATCGAGCTGCCGTGAGCCTCGCCGCTCAATCACCTCCGTGCTGCCGTTCAACTCAGGCCGACGGCGGCCCGAGTCGCATCCTACACGGAAACTTTGTCATCAGGGATGTAGGGGCATTTGATGAAGATGGCACGCACAGGGGAACGGGCGTCGTTGATGATGTTGTGCCTTTCTTTAGGTTCGATGCGGAAGGCATCGCCTTCCTTCACGCGGTACTCGACGCCTTCGATGACGACTTTGGGTTGGCCTTCAAGGAAGTAGAAAGTTTCCTCGACCTCGTTGTGGTAATGGGCGCCCAGCTCCTGCCCGGGGTGGAGGAGGACAATTCCCCACTCGTGCCTCGGCCCGCGAAAAAGGTATTTCGGGCCGCTGTCCCGGAAACGAAATTCCCTCTGGCTCTCATTGACTTTTTCCATAGCAGCCTCCGGCATTCCTTTGACAATGGGGACTCTTAGTCTGTCGAAGCGCTAAACGAACCTGTAGGTTGCCAGCGTCAGTCCCCTATCTGCAGAAGCCTCTGAATCTGAGGGGCGAACTTGGCGACGAGCCCTGCCACCACGATGGCCACCATGCTCATCAGCTTGATCAAAATGTTGAGCGAAGGTCCCGAGGTGTCCTTGAAAGGATCGCCGACGGTGTCCCCGACGATGCTCGCCTTGTGTGGAAGTGAGCCTTTGCCGCCATGGAGGCCGCCCTCTATGGACTTTTTCGCGTTGTCCCAGCTACCCCCGGCGTTTGCCATGAAGATTGCCAGGACGAAACCGCTTGCAAGTCCTCCTGCCAGCAGCCCCATTACTCCCGCGACGCCCAGGACCATCCCGACGATGATCGGGGATATGATAGCCATGACAGAGGGAAGAACCATTTCTTTCTGAGCCGCGAGTGTGCTTATGGAGACGCAAGCGGCGTAGTCCGGCTTTGTCTGTCCGGACATGATTCCCGGCATCTCTCTGAATTGGCGTCTGACTTCGTCAACCATCTTGCCGGCGGCTCTTCCCACTGCTCTCATAGCCATCGCACAGAACACGAATGCAAGGACGCTCCCCAGGAAAAGACCGACGAGAACCTTGGGGTTCATCAAATTGACGCTGTAATATGCCATGAAGTCGGCCAGCGATGCCCCAGCCACGTCAACAACCTTTTCACCGACCTGTATGGTCAAGACCTTGATTCTTATAAGCCCGCCGCGTATCTCCTCAACATAAGCCGCAAGAAGAGCGAGAGCCGTAAGGGCTGCGGAACCAATCGCAAAACCCTTGCCGGTGGCCGCAGTAGTATTCCCAAGCGCGTCCAGTGCGTCGGTGCGGCGGCGAACTTCGGGGCCGAGGCCGGTCATCTGGGCATTCCCACCGGCGTTGTCGGCGACGGGTCCGTAGGCATCAGTAGCCAGAGTAATTCCGAGGGTGGACAGCATGCCAACGGCGGCGATGCCGATGCCATAAAGGCCCCTCGCAGCGTCGCTGAAACCACCCGCGAACGCGAAGCTTAGCATTGTGCCCAGGCCGGTGACCAAAACCGGGATGCCAGCCGAAAGCATGCCGGTGGAAAGACCCGCTATGATGACCGTCGCGGGACCCGTCAGCGACTGGTCCGCCACCCCTTGAGTAGGCTTGAAATCTGCTGACGTAAAGTACTCGGAGGATTTCCCGATGATAATTCCAACTACAAGGCCGGTGGCAACGGCGCCCCAGATGCCGAGCCCGGGATTCCACCCGAACAGCCCAACCAGAAGCGCAAACCCAAGGACAAGAATTCCCCCCGCACTGAGATTCACTCCCCTGGCTAAGGCTCGGATGAGGTTCTTCTGGGTTGCTTCCTCGCTGGCGCGGACGGCGAAAATCCCTGTAATCGAAAGGATAACCCCGATCCCCGCCATGACCATTGGTGCCAGGACAGATTTGAACCCCAGTTCGGCCGAGCGGAAAGCCGCTGCTCCCAGGGCGGCGGTGGCGAGAATAGAACCGCAGTAGGACTCGTAAAGGTCTGCGCCCATGCCAGCGACGTCGCCGACATTATCTCCGACGTTATCGGCGATAGTGGCGGGGTTGCGCGGGTCATCCTCCGGGATGCCCGCTTCAACTTTTCCGACGAGGTCTGCGCCGACGTCCGCCGCTTTTGTGTAAATGCCGCCCCCGACACGGGCGAAAAGGGCTTGAGAACTTGCCCCCATCCCGAAACAGAGCATGATGACCGTAATCTCTTTCAGGTCCAAACCCCATGCCACGCGGTTTGCATGCAAAATGGCGAACCAACCGCAAATGTCAAGAAGACCTAAGCCTACTACAATCAACCCCATGACTGCACCGCTGCGAAATGCCACCTGAAGCCCGCTGTTGAGAGATGTTCTGGCCGCCTCGGCTGTCCTGGCTGAGGCATTTGTGGCGGTTTTCATTCCGAGATAGCCGGAGAGACCTGAGAAAAATCCACCCGTCAAAAAGGCAAAGGGAACAAGTTTGTGCTGAACGTGAAGAACCCAGGCCAGGAAGAACAGAAAGATGAAGGCGCAAACGAAAAATACGGCGACGGTTTGGTACTGCCGCCGGATATAGGCTTTGGCTCCTTCCCGAACGTACTGAGCGACAGCCTTCATCTCCTCAGTTCCTTCACCCTTTCGCATGACCCATAGGTAGAAGCGCCAGGCGAAGACAAGGCCCATCGCTGCGCCGACAGGTGCTATCAGCCATAAAAGCCAGTTAGATACGCCGCCGCAACTGGATTGGGCAACTTCGGAAGATGTGTTTGCTCTGGAACTCACTGGAGAGGTTGAGACCGGCTCCCCAACCCTGCTGAGCAGGCAAAGGGTGACCAGAATCACGACGAGTAATGACACAGCAAGACTTCTTCTCAAAGCTATCCTCCCTCCATTTCGCAGCCCTGGAGCCGAAGACGACCACGCCATGCGTGGCCAGAGCGCCATTCCGTCACCGCAGAAGCCTTGGGTGAACAGGAGCCCCTGTGAAAAGCGCCCCCGCGCAGCGACGTGCCACCTCGAATCAATACGGGAACGCCCGAAACCGCCGGACATGTGTCTCCCCGCCGGTTGCCAAGACATTCGCGGCCATGTCACAAATTAGAATCGAGAGCCGATAGGCTCGATTACCAGCCGGAAGAGGTCTGGCACCCGCGGTGGGCCGCTTCGCGCGGCGGTTCCGGGCGTCAAACTACATGCGGGAAAGGAGTCCTGTAAGCCGAATTCTGTCAGGGCAGCGGGACCGGCTGGTCCGCGTGCTCCTGGATAGTCATTTCTCTGGGATGGACGTTTCCGTCCGCCTCCAGCGATCAACCCGGGACGGGACGAGCAGCCCCATTGTCCTCTATTTGATCTTGCTCCGGGTGGGGTTTACCCTGCCTGCGGTGTCACCATCGCAGCGGTGAGCTCTTGCCTCGCCTTTTCACCCTTGCCCGCACCGGCCTGCCATTCCTCTGAATGGATTTGCCACCGAGAGGACCGGCTGGCCAGCCGCTGGCGGTGTTTTTTCTGTGGCACTTTCCGTGGCCTTACGGCCCCTGGGCGTTGCCCAGCACCCTGCTCTGCGGAGTTCGGACTTTCCTCTCTCTCCCACAGCCAATGGCCCGCCCGAGGGCGGGCTTCCAGCGCCGTAGAAAGAGCGACTATCCGGCCTCCTTTCCCGCGTCTTCTCGCCGGCCGTTGGCCGGCAAAATCAATCAATCTTTAACTATGATACCAATAACCCTCCCACAAGTCAAACGCCAACTGTCAATCTGCTTCTTCGTCGGGAACGTATAAGATCCGCGAGCAGTTCTCGCAGGTGATGATGTCTGCCTCGCGCCGGCGGAGGACGCTTTCAACACCCGCTGGCACAGCGAGGTGACATCCCTGACAAGCACGGTTGACAATGGGGACAAGCGCCGGGCCGCTTTTGCTCCTGAAGATGCGGTCGTAAAGCTTCAGAAGATTACCCTCGATCCCCGACGACACCTCACAGCGTTTAGCCTGAAGCTGTTCAATCACGCGGTTAATCTCTCGGATTTTCTCCTCGATAACGGCACTCCGGCGCTCGAACTCGGCAATCAAAACACTAAGCTGGGCGGCGGCCTTGGGGACTTCTCCCTTTTCGTCTTCCAACAGTTCCATTTTCTGAAGGAGAACGTCCTCTATGTGTAATTGATGCGCCTTTGCCTCGTATATCTCTTTGTCGAGAGCTTTGTATTCCTGGTTGGTTTTGACGTGAATTTGCTGTCCTTCGAGCTTGCGGATGCGGTCGGTAGTCTCGACCAGTTCGACCTCGAGCTTCTTGATGTCAACCTTCAATCGCTTCAGTTGTGCCTCACGCTCTTCTAAGAGGCGTCTCTGGTTTTCGAGACCGGATTTCTCCTGGTTGACTGAGTCGAGGAGCTCGGTCTTCTGGTCGTTGAGGGAGATGACCTGAAGATCAACTTCCTGGAGAGCCAGCAGACTCCGGATAACATGCCCCATGATTTTCCTATCGGACATTCTTCCTTTCTTTTGGAAATAAAGCTAAATGAAAAGGGAAAGGGGTGTCAACGTTTTTTTCCCGACGGTGAGTGCGGTCTCTGTCTGACAACGATAGCATCTCAACTAATGAATTGAGGATTGGAGACCAGCGTGACGAGACTGAGGAACGGAGCCTCGGAAGATTCGGCTATGTGGGCAGCATCTTCCCGTGCGTGCGGCTGGGAGATTCTCTGCGACGGCGGCCGCCTCCTGCGAAAATGCAACGGACGCCGATGCGCACCGAAAGATTTGATATTTCAAACGCACCGTGCGATACTGAAAAAAATTTTGGATTCACATGCCGGGAAAGGAAAGATGGGCACATCACCAGATAAAGAGAAGAAAACTCGGCGCTTTCTCATCAGGAAGGCGAGAGTCAGCGACGTGGCGAGCATCAGGGAGCTGATTACGTTTTACGCCAATAGAGGGTTGATGCTGCACCGCTCGCTCAATGATATCTTCGAGTGCCTCCGGGATTACTGGGTCTGCGAGAAAGAGGGAGAGATAATCGCGTGCGCGGCACTTCACGTGGATTGGGAGGACCTCGCAGAGGTACGTTCCCTGGCGGTCGCTGAGGGGCACCAGGAGCAAGGGATCGGAATGCGGCTTCTGAGACGATGCATTCGGGAAGCCAAACAGCTCGGCGTAGGAAAGGTCTTCGCCCTGACATACGTCCCCGCGTTCTTCGAGAAGCACGGCTTTCGTCAGTACCCAAAGGATAAGCTTCCGCGAAAAATCTGGTCAGAGTGCATCCGGTGCCACAAGTTTCCCGACTGCGACGAGACCGCCCTCGCGCTCGAGTTGTGACTGCTTCCCCTCGGCCGCACTTCCACGCTCCCCCAGATTAGCTCCGCCGACAAATTCACCACCTTGACCGGAGGCAAAATAGCGCGCATAATTCGTAAAAATACGAGCGCTTTGTCTCCCATGGAAGGCAGAGGTGAATTTCCAAGAGACGGGGGAAACAATAATGAACGGGACAATTGGCTTGTCTTGCCGACGGGCGGGAAAGTTTCTCCAATTCCTTTGCGAACACTCCATTGGATCCGAACGTCCGATGCGGTCCTCGGTTGGCATTCGCTTATTCGCATTTTTCTTCATTCTCCTGATTCTTGTTCATTCTTGCCCGCTGGATGCTTCGGTCACCGACGATTCGTATCAACTCCTTTTCCTCTCCTATTTTTCCGGGGAAAAATAGTCCGAGAGGCTGTGCAAAATTTAAGAGGTGGGGTATAATTTCACCGAAGGGCAGAGTGCGGACGGGCATGCCAGGGGGGCGGCACGGGTTTTTGCCTTTCGGGCAGCGCTTCGGGAAAAATCTGTCCGGTTGCGAGGAGGTGAGAGGCAGTGCTCTGGAAGGTCGTCAAGGCGCTGATCAAAGCGGGGCTGAAGCTTTTCTTCGAGAAGATGGAGGTTATTGAGAGGGGGACAATCCCTGCCAAGGGGCCCGTTATCATCACCAGCAACCATCCCAGCTCCATGATGGATGTCCTCATTATAGGGACGATGATTCCCCGGCGTGTGCACTTTCTTGCGACGGGTGCTCTTTTCAACAGCCGGTTTCTCGCAAAGCTGCTGCGCGCTTTCGGGGCCATTCCAATCTATCGGGTGAAGGATGACCCGCGGACAGCTCGTCAAAACCTCCGAGTTTTTTCACTCTGCCGGCAACTCCTCCGAAAGGGAGAAGCGATTGCGCTTTTCCCGGAGGGCACAACGCACAGCGAGCAAAGGCTCAAAGACCTCCGCAGGGGAGTCGCTCACATTGCTCTTGGCGCGGAGGCGGAGAACGATTTTGACCTGAAGGTCAAGCTCTTTCCGGTCGGACTGAATTACAGCGACCCGACTATCTTTCGCAGCAGGGTTCTGATGATTGTCGGGCGGCCGATGACGATGGGGAAGTATAAGAGCCAGTACGTGGCAGACCCTCGCTCCGCGGAGCTGGCGATGACCTCCGACTTGCAGGAGGTTCTGCGAAAACACATCGTTGACATAAGAAGAGTTCACCTCCGAGCGATTGTGGCCGATATCGAGAGAATCTACAAGAGCGAGCTTGTGACGAGTCTTGGCGCTCGGCTCAAGAAGTTCCCGCGGCCCTTGAAGGAGTTCGTCATCCGCAAGGGGATTGTCCGGTGCATAGAGTTTTACGACAGGAAAGAGCCGGAGTTAGTGCAGGAGCTTTGGGAAAGGATACGGCGGTACAAGAAGACGCTTTCGCGGCTGGGCATCGAGCAGGTTCTCGAAGGACCGCAGGAAGTGACCCTTCGGATGAACCTGAAATACATCCTTATGAGCGTCCTGGGCCTTCCCTTCGCACTGTACGGGGTGGTCAACAATTACGTCGCATATAAGATTCCGGGGATAATGAGCAGCCGCCTCAGCCGGCATCCGACGCAGACTTCCTCAATAAGGTTCGGTTTTGCGGTGGTGGCATTTCCGATTTTTTATTTCTTCCAGACGGTGATATGCGGGCTTCTTTTCGGGGCGGTGGCAGCGGTTCTCTACGTCATCAGTCTGCCGCTGTCGGGGCTATTCGCGATCAAATGCTTCCACGCCACTGACCGCCTTCGTCGTTACGTCTCGTTCTTATCCCTTTCCGTGACGCGCAGGAAGCTGATTGCCAGTATCCTCAAGGAGAGGGCGGCTATCGTCGAGGAAATCGAGGAGAAGAAAGAAGGATATTTGCGGGTATGGGCGCGGCGGAACGAGAGGCCATCGGTCGAGCCGCGTGCCGGGCAATGGCCCCTGACGGCTGACAGACATCCTCGCGGCGAGGAGCCTTTGCCGGAGCTCGCCGGCGCAGAAGCCTTTCAGCCGGACCCGGCTTAGTTCGCACGCGGCGTCCCCGATGTGCTTCTTCTATTATGAGGAGACGTAGAGAAATCTTCCGCGGTGAGTTGTGAGGAGCAAGCTTGCAGGAATCTCGCTGACACAAGGCCCTGGATACGCTGTCCACGAATCGGTTCAAGGGACGCTGACGCGATAGTTCGGGGCGAACCGGTGCCGGAAGGGCGAGATGCCATCGCCATTGCCCCATAACAGGCGGGGCGGCGTTACCCTTGGGGCTTCGCCGCGGAAATACAGCCCGACCCGTGACTCACCCCGAAACTGAGCCCTCACTTTTTTGGAAAAAAAAGACTTGACACATGAGAAGTGCGCTTGTATATTCCGTTCCGATTTTCATTTTCGCAGAGGAGTTATGTCCTTCGGCATCAGTTATTATCTGCGGAAATCCCGGGGGCGCCCGATAACCAAAGTCAACAATAGTGTTTCTTGTTCAGTTGAACCAAGGAGCCCTTTGACGGGTACTGGGTGATTAGCCGGACGCGTTCCCTCGTATCGGTGATTCACCTTGAGAACACACAACAGGAAGGAGGGTTTTTGAATGGGAAAGAAACTAATCAGTCTGGCTCTCCTATTAGGCTTGGCGGTGTTCCTGTGGGGCTGCGGAGACGATGATGAGGAGCTACCCCCTGCCGCCCCTCTGGCCTGGAAGACGCCGGCGTCCTTCTCGGGCATGTTGAGTGGCAACATAGCTGGCCTTCCCTGCGCCGGGACAATTACTGGCATGGTTACCGGCACAACGCCTACTGCTGGACCGCCGGTTCCGTGCCCCGCGCCCGGGTGCCCGACACTCATGTGGTGCGCTACGATTAATCTGGCCTGTGGCTTTGGCACGGTTGACGTGAACGGCTGGATCAGCGTCACGACGGGCGCCATGTACGGAGACGACGTCCTCGACTGGGGAACTAGCGGCACCGGCAACGTGAAGCTGCAGGGGACTGCGACTTTGACCGCGGATGGGTTCATAGCGAGCGGCACCTGGACCGTGACTGCGCCTGCGGGAAGCGGAACGTGGACCGTGACCGGCAGGTTCTAAGGACTGTTCGGATACAAGGCCTCGTGGGAACCCGCGCGCCATTGAGGCGTCGGGGCGCGCAAACGAATCGTCTCGCGGCATAATCTTCAGGGCGAGGGGCAGGACAACAGGGCCTCGTGCTAACCTGCCCCCTGCCTTGGTCCCGAGGCCCCTACAAACGCCACCGAAGGCGCAGCAGTTGGTCTGTCCCAGAGGACAAGGGAACGGTGCATTGTTCCCCGAGACAGGCCGCGGCAAAGAGGCCTGTCGGCGACCTTCCTTTAAGTTGGCTCCCCCCACGCGCAACTCTAAGAAATCAATACTTGAGCCTCTCGGGGCGGGGGCCCGGTCCTTATCCACAGAGGCAAACTCCAGGTCTCCCTCCGCGAGTTCTTATTTGCGCGCGGGCGCCTGTACACCCTTGGCCGCCCCGCTCAACTCGTTGCCCATTGGGAGGGCGAGGCGAAGAAGGATGTCCTTGTGGGCGATATGAAAAGCGCCAGGGTTCGCCTCGTCCGCAATGCAGCGACGAATGCTCGTAGTACTTCCCTGCGTTGCCATACCTTCAATAAGCGGGAGATTTTCTGGGCCGGTGCCCTATGCTCACACCGCGGCTATCTGCAACTTGCGGACTGGAATAGCGGCGCGAGGCGGGCTATTTATTAGGACGGCTCTGGGGGATGTTAGCTTCTACCACAATGTGAGCAGCGACGCCGAACCCCTCCTGGGACAAGCAGAACCCTTCAAATCAGGTTCGACAGACCTTAGCGGGGGACCGTTAGCGCTGCCGTTCATAACTAATGGGTCTTCCTGCTGGTAGGCGTGTGGTTCGCCACGTTGAATTCGGTTACATCGAGGTTTTCTCCTTTCCTTCTCTGGCCCTGGCTCGGGCATGCACATGTCAAGGAGGATTCGCGTGGTGTACCGCCGCCCCGCTTGCCTGCTCAAATCCCGCCACACCCCCTCAAATGCAGCCGCCCCTGACGGTAATGGGTCAGTTAGGGGTGGAACTCGCCAAACAGAACACGGAGACCGCCGAGAATCCGACGGGACAACAGGATTCTCATCATCATCCTTTCTATCCGGTAATCCCGCCTCCGCGCTCGTTTTCCTGTACGAATTGCACCCCGCCAAGGGCGGGGCTGAGGGATTACCCCTGAGGAGCGAAAGACCTGGACATCGGGCCAGTCGTTCTGCTATCATTTTAGCGTTTGCCTCGTGGAGGGCTTCGATGTCTTCCGGTGGCGAACTGTAGGAGGGGAAAGCGGGGCCAAAAGGCTGTGAGCCGCGAGTCGCCCCCGGGAAACGCCTGATTTTTGATGGAAGGGAGGGACGAGATATGGCTGTTCTTCCTGTAAAGAGAGAGGGACCATTTGTGTCGCTGCGTCGGGAAATGGACCGCCTTTTCGACGATTTCTTCCGCGGGTGGGAGCTTGCTCCCTGGGTTGAAGGTGAATGGTATCCTTCCATTGACGTCGCTGAAACGGAAGACCAGGTCATCGTCAAGGCAGAAATCCCTGGAATGGACCCCAGTGAACTCGAAATCACGCTTACCGATGACTCCTTGAGCATCCGCGGGGAGAAGAAGGAAGAGAAGGAAGAGAAGAAAAAGAACTATCACCGAAGAGAAAGCCGCTACGGTTCCTTCTCGCGGAGCGTGCGTCTGCCGGCGCTGGTCAACACCGAGAAAGCGGAGGCCAGCTACGACAAGGGTATCCTCACCATTAACGCACCGAAGGTCGAGAAAGAGAAGGCCAAGAAGATAGAGATTAAAGTCAAAGGCAAATAGGGACGCCAGTAATCGCAGGACGACCCGCTCAGGTCGCGGCCAAAGGCTTGCTTTGCCGGTCAGGGGCCCCTCTGCCAGGCCATAATGCGTTCGGCTGGGCGGGAACGTGCGTGTCGTCCCAGGTTCTCTCCCGTGGTGCAGTTCGCCCATTGACTTCGGCATCGCGATGGGCCGCGGGAGACGCATCAAAAGGCCGAGGCCCAGCGCAACGGGTGCCCGCCTTGGGACGGCGAATGCCCCTTGCCCGAGTTTGCCCGGCCTGGAAGGAGAAATGCTCATTGTACCTGACAATTCTGTTGTTCCTCGTCGCGCTCGTGCTCATCATGAAAGGCGGCGAGTATTTTGTTAGCGCGAGCGTTGCCATCGCCGAGCACCTTCGTGTTCCCCGAATTGTCATCGGCAGCACTATCGTCAGCCTTGCGACGACCTCCCCCGAATTCACAGTCTCGGCCTTTGCCAGCCTTACCCACAATCCGGGAGTCGCCCTCGGCAATGCTGTCGGGTCAGTCATTGTTAATATAGCTTTGATCTTGGGCCTGGCTTGCGTCCTCACACCGATCCCTGTCAAGCCGGAAGAATTCCGTTTCCCTTCACGGTTTCTGCTCGTCGCGGCGGTAGCGCTTACCGTGCTCACTTTTCGCCTTGTGCTTTCGAGGCTCAGCGGTCTTTTCTTAGTTGGGCTTGGTCTCTTTTTTCTGCTCCTGAATTACCTGAGGCAAAGACGATACCTCTCTCAGGAGGCCGGACCACGAGGTCCCGCGGTGGTTAGCGATCCGAGGATGAGAACACTCTGGCGCTCCTCCCTCTTTTTCTTAGTCGGCCTTGCAATGGTCGTCGGAAGCAGCAAGCTGATGGTGGATTCCGCGGTCAAGATGGCGGAAGCAATCGGGGTCCCCCAGGTTGTAATCGGCCTGACGCTCGTCGCTTTCGGCACATCTGTACCGGAACTTGTCACTGCCATGGCCTCAATTCACAAGCGCGTCGCCGACCTCTCCCTCGGCAATATCGCGGGGGCGAGTCTCATGTGCTGCACTTTTGTCGCAGGGGGCTCGGCCGCCATGCATCCTCTGACCATGACCAGACTGACGCAGAGGTACAACCTCCCCGCAATGCTTGTTACAGTCGTGGCACTACTCGTCCTGGCGAGAGCTGGCGAGCGCCTCAGCCGCAGGGACGGAGCCATCCTTCTTTGCCTGTATATCGCGTATGTCGCGGGCTTGCTGCTTCTTCGCGGAGAATAGGAATCGCAGTTCGTTATGAATTGGGGAGTCCATGTACTTGTTCCATATGCGGCGCGGGGACAAGAACCTTCGCCGGGAGCGAGCGCCCTGTGTGTACCTCGAGGAGGAACGACCCAGAATTGCGATTACCCGTTGCCGGGGGAAGATGGGGGCGCAAGGAAGAGAGGAGAGCCAATATGAGGAGACCGGATACTGCCATAGTTCTCTTGTTGGTAGCACTCGTCGCCCCGGCACTGTCGGAATGCGCCGAGGAACTCTGTAGCCCGCCGAGGTGTAGTGACCCCGCGGTGCTCAATTCGGAAGTGTCGCGCGAGGGACTGACCACTTCGTTCACAGTCGACACCCGCGACCGCTTCCAGGTTCAAGCATTCTTCCACTGGGTTTACGAGGCGTCGGAGGACGTGCCGATAGAGTGGACCGGCAGCGTCGCTATGTGTTCCCCCGGCAGTACCAGCTCCGCATACGAGGAAGCAACAATCCGCAGGGTAAATTATTTCCGTGCGATGGCGGGCTTGCCCGGGGATGCAACCCTCGACCCTCAGTGGAATGCCAAGTGCCAGAAAGCGGCCCTGATGATGAGTGCTCAAGGCGGCTTGTCCCACGATCCAGGCCCGTCGTGGAAGTGCTATTCCGAGGAGGGGAAGGAGGCTGCCATGTACTCCAATTTGTCCGGAGGAGTTACGGGTCCACAAGCCGTTGACGACTATATTGCTGACCCAGGCGACCACAACTATTTCGTTGGCCATCGCCGCTGGGTTCTCTATCCGCGGCAGAAGGTCATGGGGACAGGCTCAGTTCCGTCGAGTACGGTGGACAGTAAGGAGTACTGGTCTTCTAACGCACTGTGGGTCATTGGCGGATTCGGCCCACGACCTCCGAGTCCGGAATGGGTTGCCTGGCCCCCGCAAGGATACGTGCCATACCAGGTTGCTGAGAGCCGCTTGATGACTTCCTACCGCTGGTCATTTTCCTATCCGGGAGCCGATTTTTCTTCTGCAAGTGTGACTATGACGGAATCGGGCAAGCCGGTCTCACTTCAAGTCTTGCCTCTGGATAGGAACGACATGGGATATGCAGATAACACCATTGTCTGGGAGCCATCAGGCATCCCGAGCGGGCCTCCTCCCGCGGACAAGACTTATACGGTCAACGTAAGCAATGTCGTCATCCAGGAGACGCCCCGCGATTTCACATACAACGTGACTATCATAGACCCGGATAATCCACCGCCATCCCTCAAGGTCACAGGGGTAAGAAGCTCCGTTGCCGGCACCGCCACTATAACCTTCATGGATTCCGGGACAGGCGTTTCCGGTTACGAGCTTCAGACCACGGCCGAACTGTCCAAAATTCCGGTCTGGGTCGTTGACCACGACGCTGAAATTAACCCCCTTGGCGCCGGCCGGTTCGAAGCCAATACCACAACTTCTTCAGGCGCGCAAAGGCTTTTCTACCGGATTAAGGGGAAATGATAAAAACTCCCTCGGGACGGAGACGCGGTAGATTTTTTCTTTTCGAATCCGAACCTGCGATACGAAAGGCGGGACATCGCCATGAAGGGGGTGTCGGAGGTTGACCGCAGCGTTTCCGGGAAAGCGTTTTCATGACTGTGAGGAACGTCCATTCTGATTGGGGGAGCGGCAGCATCTTCCGATTTTCAGCTTTTTTCTTGCAGCTCCCCCAAGCCTTCCCCGGTCTGTTCATAGGGATGGAGCGCGCCCCGCAGTAGGCATCTCGAGACCAACGAAATGCGGCCTTTACCAGGCCATCTGCCCAATGATAGAGTCAGAGCTGCTCACGACCACGTGGGATGATTGAGTTGAGTCCCATTTGCTTTTATCCGACAGAACCGACGAGTCAGGGAGGCCGAAATGATGAGAACTCATCGTACGCAGTTATCCCGCAGGGCGTTCTGTAAAAGTCTTGCCGGAGGGGCCGTGGCGGCTTTCGCAGTTGCATCGTCGAAAAGGGAGACTGTCGCCGATACGGGCGAGAAGAAAATCCGCTTGGCTGTTGTGGGGGGCGGCTTCGGTGCAACGTTCTGGTGGCACGAGCATCCTAACTGCATTGTTGCAGCGGTCACGGACCTGATCCCCGAGCGGCGCGAAAGGCTGGTCCGCCAGTACGGCTGCAAAAATGCTTACGGATCGCTCGAGGTCATGCTGAAGAAAGCGGCTGACACCTTCGATGCCGTCGCTGTTTTCTCCGGGGCGCCGGAGCATGTGAAACATTCGGTGATGTGCATGAACGCCGGAAAGCATGTCGTCTGCGCAGTCCCGGCGGCTCTCTCTCTCGAAGAATGCCAGCTCCTCAAAGAGACCAAGGAGAAAACGGGTCTCAAATACATGATGGCGGAATCGAGCTACTATCGCCAGGAGTGCATCGCCGCGCGAGAGCTTTATCAGGCGGGAAAATTCGGCAACCTCTTCTACTCGGAGGTCGAGTACTACCACAACAACATCTGCACGTTTCCGAGCCAGCCGGATGTGTGGCGGTTCGGCTTCCCGCCGATGCTTTATCCGACGCATTCAACCGGCTTCCTCGTCGGCGTGACAAAAGAGCGCCTCGTCGAAGTCTCCTGCCTTGGGACGCGAGAGGAGCCGTTCCCGCGTCCGGAGGAGAACGTCTATCGCAATCCGTTCTCCAACGAGATTGCCCTTTTCAAGACCAACCGCGGCAACGTCTGCCGGGCGAATGTCTGCTGGCGGATTGCTGCTGGCGGCGAGCGCGCTCAATGGTTCGGCACCGAAATGTCATGCTACATGGCAAGCTCCGGCGGCCTGAGCAATGCGATGGAAATTCAGGGAAAGGGACGGGTCCCCTGGAACGTGCCCGAGTACTGGAAAACCGACAAAAGCCTCCCCGAGCGAATGCGCCACGCAAGCGGCCACGGCGGAAGCGCCGTTTTCATCTCCGCCGAATTCATCAACGCCCTCGTCGCCGACCGCGAGCCAGCAATTGACGTGTACGAGTCTCTGGCAATGACCGCCCCAGGCATCGTCGCCCACCAATCCGCTTTGAAAGGCGGCGAGCAACTCAAAGTCCACTCCTTCGACCCGCAGCCTGAGAAGGGATAGGCCTCCCGCCGAAAATGCAGCTGCGTCCGCGGCGGCCAAACATCACCCCGACGATGTTTGAGCGCCCGGGCCCAGAGGCGCGCGGGACCCGGCCCCCCGTTGATATGAACACACGCCAAATTTCTACCGAATCCCGCAATTCGCCCTTGACACGGAGACGTCCGGACGTCTATATTGGCCCCGTGAAAAGACAATTGTCGCGGCACGCCCCGGGGCGGGTTCGTGACGCCATTCTTCAAGTGGCCTCATTAAGCTCAAAGGCCTTGTCCGTGAAGGAGATAGAGGAGAGAGTGTGCCAAGTCATCGGTCGAGCTCCGACTTCTTCGGTGAGATCGTACCTTCGGTTGAACACACCGGAATTGTTCGTACGGGAGGGACGGGGGTTGTACCGGGTCCGCGGAGGGGCGCACCTCGGAATTCAGAGGGAGTTGCCGGTGATGCGTACCTGGCGGGAGCCCCTTTTCGTTGGAAAAGCCAAGCTGTTCCACGCTGACTGTTTCGACTGGCTTGATCAGCAGGGGAACCACACCATTCACGCGGTTGTGACAGATCCCCCGTATGGATTGCACGAATACAGTCCGGAACAACAGATGAAGCTCAGAAACCGCAGAGGCGGTGTTTGGAGAATTCCGCCCTCGTATGACGGTCACGTCCGGTCCCCGCTTCCGAGATTCACGACCCTGACGCCTCAGCAACTCGACGAGCTTCGCAGTTTTTTCTTCGTATGGGCAAGGCTGCTGCTTCCGAAGCTTGTACCTGGCGCTCACGTGGTTGTGGCGTCAAATCCTCTCTTGTCATACATCGTTTCCGGCGCGCTGGTGGAGGCTGGGCTTGAACGACGCGGCGAGATCATTCGTTTGACCATGACAATGCGTGGCGGGGACCGACCGAAAGCAGCACACAGAGAGTTTCGGGAAGTCACTGTCATGCCCCGATCAATGTGGGAACCCTGGCTTCTTTACCGGAAGCCAATTGAAAGCAGAGTCCAAGATAACCTGAGGAAGTGGAAGACAGGCGCGTTGCGCCGTCCCAGTGAGGGAAGACCTTTCGGCGATGTAATTGCCTCTGCACCCACTGGGCGTAAGGAGCGCGCCTTGGCGCCACACCCGAGTCTGAAGCCCCAGGCCTTTCTTCGCCAGGTCGTCCGTGCGGTCCTGCCCCTTGGCGAAGGCGTTATACTTGATCCATTCGCGGGTGCCGGGTCAACGTTGGCCGCTGCCGAGGCTGTGGGTTATGAGAGCATTGGGGTCGAGAAAGACGAGTGTTATTTTGATCTGGCATGTCGGGCGATCCCCAAGCTAATTCGATACCAGCCGAACGCAGACATTACAGCCTGTAGATCCAGTTCGCCCTCAGCTTCTTGATCCCGTCCTTGTGGAGAGTGGCGGTTCGGGTTCCGAGCTCACCTCGGGGGTTCCTTCGGAAATCGTCAATCGTGACTCTCCCAAGATAGACCTCCGTGAAGGTCATTGGCCTCCGCTCGGAGGCAGGCTCGGATTCGGTATCCACATCGTACACAAAGACACACATCCATTGGTCCCTTGCTCCATGCGTGTCCACAGCTCCGCCGGATTTTCGAGTAGTCTTGACTTCCACGCCCTCGGTCCCGGCCTTCACGGCGTTCCCGGGATAGATGCCCTGTACGATGAGATCGGGGTGGCCATTGAAATACTGATTCTGGGTCAGGACGCGGGAGTGTTTAGCAAGGCTGGCGCCGAGCATGTCTGAGAGGACACCGGACATAATAGCAGGGCGAAGCATATCATCGAGTCGCTGCAGTCCTCTTGCCGTGAGGTGCGAGTTCACATCGTAAAAGAAGTCGTAAACGTCCTGCATGGCCATCTGGAAGTCTTCGAGCCTGAGCTCGTAAGGGAGATTGGCCCCTCTGTTGAACTTCGCGGTGGCGACCGTGTTGCGGAGTATGGCCACGCCTCTGTCCTCACCCTTGTTGCCTACTCCAACTCGCCGGCGAGGAGCGCCCCAAACTCAGCCCCTTCACCTGGTTCTCAAGCATCCGGGCACCGCCGGCGACGCTCCTTTGTGGGCGAGCACCACTAAGTATAGCAGGCACAGCGCGCCCGACATCCGTTCCCGGAAACCGTTCGTCGCCGAATCGCGAGATCTTGCCAAATGCGGAGACGGGTAGCTTGTGGCCGAAGCCAGCCTCGACGATGCTTGAACGCGAAAATTGACCGCTCGGCGCATCCAAGCGCCGACGTGCCCCAAAGCCTCGTTCGCCAATCCTACAGATCGTCTTGTTTCAGGCCTGTGCGCCTGGCGATCCTGGCAAGCATCCGAGGACCGATTTCTTCCCGGTCATGGAATGCGAAGACGTAATCGGGCCAGCCGGGCCTGGCTAATACGCGGTGAGAGCCTTTCGCTTCACGCTTGATGGTCCAGCCGATTCGCAGGAGGGCCGCAAGAACCTGCCGGGCCTTGGCTGACCGCCACCGGCTCATGCTGGCACCGTGAAAAGTTCGTGCAGCTCAGGGATTGACTCGCCGTGGTCAAGGCGGTCGGCGATGACCCGGAGGGCCAAGGCCTCAACCTTGGAGATCGCCTGTTGCCGAGTCCGCCCGTAAACCATGACTCCCGGCAGGTCGGGCACCTCGGCAATCCAGCGACCGTCGTCTTCACGATCAATTTCGATTTTCATCCCATTATCCTCTCCGATAAAGCCATCAAACGCGGCCCCGACGAGCAACGTCCATCTTTCCCGCCGAAGCGCTGATTATCGCGCCCCTCCATGAAAGCCCACCTGTGCCCAGTGGTCGCCACAGCGATTGCTGCGTCCGGGGGTTTGGTCATGGGCGCCTTTCAGCGCGGTGTGACGAAGCGCCCGGTCAGCGATTGTCATTGGGACCCTAAGAATCCTCCGATGATGGCCAGAATTGGCTTCAGCTTCTTCTCAATCGGGTCCACCTCAACCCCGAAGTTCTCCAGGGCGGTCGCTCCCAACAAGAATAGAGACCCTTTTGGTGCGAAAATCACTGGACAGGGAATAGCGCCTTCAAGGCCCTCGATCTGAAAGTCGCAAAAACCGAGGGGTCTGGTATCCTGTCGCTCGTCAGCAAGAATGAGATTTCGTTTCACAGACGGTTCAAACCTATCCTTTCGAGATAGTTCTCAGGGACAAAGGAATAAAGGGCTGCGGTATCCACCCAGAATTCCTCCTCAAAAAACCGATTCGGATCCCTGCTCTTGGAGACTCTTACCCTTTTCTTGAACAGGCCCGTGGAGTTTTCTCCTGTGCGATATCATAAGGGTTTGCTTTTGTCGGTAACGCTGCCGCAGGGGCTCGCCAACCCTTCGGCTGAGACTTCCTCTCAAACGCGTACCAATTCTTCTACCTCTCTTATGAGCACTGGAAGGTAGTTTCTAACCGCATCCCAGACGACCTCCGCATCAACCACGTCATAACCGTCCGAAATGATGTTCCGGAAGCCGATGATTCGCTCGGAATCGGAGATTCGTCGAAGAACGGCAGGATCGGCGTGGGAAATTCGGGTGAGCGCTTCGGCGATGATTTCGAACTTCCTCTCAACCGCCGCCTGAGCCATTCCCTTCCTCTCGAAGTCCTCCAATCCCAGACCAGCGGTGTATTCCTCGATTTCACGGCTGGCCTGAAGGATGTCATACAACCATTTCTTGGTCCTAATGTCCATAAACGTTCACTCGGCTGCGCTCTATTGCTTCCGGAAAGTACGCATTCTCTATTGACTCTTCCAGGACGATGTCCACGGGCCGACTGGATATGCGCTCCAGGCGTTCTTTCAGGTCGAGGTAGCGCCTGAACATCTGTCCCCCGCTCCTATCGAGCCGCACCACAACGTCGATATCGCTCTGCGGACTGAAATCGGCTCTGGCCGCCGACCCGAAAAGGTCGAGGCGCTCAACGCCAAGCTCCCGGCAGACCTTCGCAATCATTTCTTTGTGCTCAGACAGGTCCGTCAGTCCCTGCCTTTCCTCCGCGGCGTTAGCTCGCAACGGACCTCAACGGCGCCGTCGCTAACCCCCTCCCTGATCTTCGGGCTGACGCTTGAGCGATTTTCTCCCGCCCGCCTTTCCTTTGCACTGTGACAGGCATACTGACACGGTTCCGGGCGTCGTGTGTAGAATCGAGGCAATGGAGTTTCTGTCAAACCCTAAGCCCGCCAGGATGGGGATCAACTCCTTGTCCGGTTTACCCCTCAGCTCTTCTGTCTGAGTCACAAGGTAGGCAAGGCAGTTCGCGATCTGCTGAAGCGAACGTTCTGCCTGCGCACTCTCGGGACGCTGAGCATCGATCTGCTGCTTTGGCATCTTCCATCTCCTCCCAGTTACCGTCAATCGGACGATAGTTGCCAGCCGGCGCGAGCCGACACACTTATTTGGCGTCAAGCTCTTTAGCAATAAGGCGGAGGAAGGCTATAGCGCTCCCAGCTCTCTCTTTTGTTGGTTTGATTCGCCTGGCCTTGGCCTCTTTCAATTCGCGAGCGGGATGGATAAGATTACGCCATCGTCGGAGTTGGTGGGCGCCGGCTGCCGCGTCCTCCGGAAGCAGGGGCGGGGACAGTCGGAGGGCTACGTTTATCATCTCGTTCAAATGCCACTCATCCGGGTTCCCAGGGGACCTTGGGCGCTCCTCGGCAGGCAGGGAGGATGCGACCGCCACCGATGCGGCGGCATCCTGCGAGAGTCTAAAAAGCAGAAGCGCCTCGGTGATCGAGCCGCATAGGACCATGCAAGTTTTTGCCACCTTCTCTAACGGCTGAGAGCACGCGGCGTTCAGTTCCGCAAGATCCCTTTCCAGGATCGCGCGCAAATCATCGTCGGTGACAAACGCCAGGTCGACCGCGATCGACCTATTGGGTTTGGCCGGTTTTCTTCCCGTCGCCCTGGGGACCACCGGTTGGGTTTCGGGCACATCGTGCCTCGCTCCGCTGCCCCTGATAGTGGCGAGGTCATCTGGCGAAGCATACTTGGCAATGTTGATTTTGTGGTCGGACGCTACCACTATGGCTGCGAGGCGACGGTCCAAATGCGTCTCGGCCACCTTGCGCTCAATCAAACGGTAGATTTGTCGCCGAGGAAGCCGGAGCTTCGATTCGAGCCTTTGGAGCAAAGTTTGATTGATTCTAGCCACTTGCCTGTTCAGCCTCTGGTCCTTCTTTGGCCCGTGCGGTTTTCAAGATCGAGAGTTCCTTGCTCACGGTACCGGGCGTTGAGTCTAAAATGGCGGCAATTTGATTCCGGTCGAATCCGAACTTCGAAAGGAAGCGGATCCTTTCGGGATTTTTGGATTCTTTGAGTGAGCTCATTTGTAGCACGATAAATCCCAGGGCGGCTGCGATTTGCCCAAGGGATTTGCTTGCGTCCTCTGCGAGCTTGGTATCGAAGGTCCGGCTAGTGCCGCCTCACAGTTGACGTTGACGGTCGCGTGTTCTTGCTGGTATGATGAGAAGATGGAGGGGTTTGCAAGACCCAGCAACAGGGAGCAGACCA
>Ga0315312_1000295_pt1 | contig 70213 bp, 64 predicted proteins | sample TDP7_MG_FD_203629 | JGI IMG/M metagenome (GOLD analysis project Ga0315312, IMG submission 203629) | Freshwater sediment microbial communities from Lake Towuti, South Sulawesi, Indonesia - TDP7 | ecosystem: Environmental > Aquatic > Freshwater > Lake > Sediment | place: Indonesia: South Sulawesi... | reverse complement strand
CTCTTCGCAATTTTCTTGAGGACATTGGTTCCGAATCTCTTAAGGTTAACTACGATCCAGCCAACATGCTAAGATATGGTGCTGTCGAAGGCGCGAAAACCCTGGGACCGTGGATTGTTCACACCCATGCTAAGGATCATAACCCGGAAACGCACGGCGCCACTGTCGGTGAAGGCCTTGTCCCATGGGACGAGTACATTGCAGCCCTAAGAGCGACCGGATACGATGGCTGGTACGCTCTTGAGGATGAGACGGGCAGAGATGTCATTGCTTCCTTGAAACGGGGTAAAGCCTTCCTTGAACGATACTGAGTTAAACCAATCGTATGATGGAGCATCTTCTATAGGCGTCAAGGTGAGGGAAAAGACTATGCTGAAACCAGTTAAGATTGCACAGGTAGGTTGTGGAAGCGTTGCTCAAAGGGGAACCTTAGCCCATCTTGCCCTTGATGACGTGAAGGACAAAGTTCAATTGGTCGCTACTATGGATGCTGTCGCTGAGAGAGCTAAGGCTTGTACGGGGAAATTCGGCGCGAAAGAGTGGTATGATGACTACGACAAGATGCTGGCGGAGGCCGACATTGATGCTGTGACTATTGCCTCGCCAATAGGGCTTCATTATGAACAGGTTATGAAGGCCATAGCTGCCGGAAAGCACGTTCACTGCAACAAGACCATAACGACAACTACGAAAGAGGCTACTGACATCATTGAGGCTGCCAAGAAGAAGCGGGTTAAAGTGGTTTCCTCGCCAGGAAACAGCGCCAGGGAGCCTGCTGTTCGAAGGATCAAACAGCTCATCAAAGAAGGAATCATTGGAAAGGTTTACTTAGCTCAAGTTTCATCAGGCTTCGCTGGACATGAATATGAAGAGTTCCGACGGCCAGACGACATCGTGGTTAGTGTAGACCCAGCATGGTATTACGAGAAGGGCGGCGGCCCAATGTACGATTATGGGGTATACTTCCTTCACCAACTCACGGCGATCTTAGGCCCCGCGAAAAGCGTCGCAGCCATGTCAGGAATAGGCCTCAAGGAGAGAGCCTTCAAGGGAAAGAAGATCAAGGTAAAGATGGATGACAACACACTGCTCTTGCTCGACTTCGGGGATTCCACATTCGCACACTTCTCCGCCACCTTCTCTGTTAATTTGGGGTGTCCGCTTAACATATCAGGCGGCGAAGGCGCAGCAAGAGTTTTGGATCGGCGAAGACTCGAGATTGTGAGCGACAAGATAAAAGAAGGACGGAAAGTCGAGGAGCTCAGCTTTGACGGCACGCTGCCCTATGTCGAACAACTGGGCCCAGCGCACACGGTATGGAAACTTAAACCTGAGGAACAGGAACGTCTTCGGAAAAGTCTAGGGCTGGAAACTCTTCCAGAAGAGAACCATGTCTTCAACGATGTCATGCATCTTGTCCAATGCATATCGAATGACGTTGAACCCATAGTTATCGACAATATCGAGAGCATGCAACACGCAAGACACGTCATCGAAATGATAGAGAAAGGCTACGTAGCCGCAAAAACAGGAACAACACAGAAACTAACAACAACTTTCTAGTGTCACTTATCCGCAGACTTTACGGAAAGACCGCATTTGCTGAAGAGGGATACTTGAAAGACCACTAAGACACAAAGATTTACAGCAATTTCATTAAGAGTTGACAACATTTTCAGTCCCGATTTCTGAATGTCAGTGAGTTGCCAAAATCAAACTCGGAAAAAGAGATAATAGAGAGAGGAATAGTTAGTGTATGAAGCGGCGGTAGCCAAGTCAGGTCAAAACCGAGAAAAGTGATTTCAGGCGGAGGACTCAAGATCAACATTGATAAGCCATCCTCTCCCGTAGGGGTTCGCCGGTTCAAATCCGGCCCGCCGCACCAATAGTTAGATCCATAAGGACAGTAGGTAGGATTTCTGGTACATTTACAAGCCTCATGATCGTCAAAAAAGAGCCAAACAATATTCTGGGATACCAACCACCTCAAGCTCCCCTCAGGAAAACACATGTGTTCAAATCTCGCCTTCTGCATCATCCACAAACATAACCAAATGTGAGATCTACCGCGAACGCATCATAATATTCTACCATTATAGGTGTCGCGACGCATTTCAACCTGAACGAAAAATGGAGGTATTTTCGGAAGAACATGTAATTGCAGATCTATGAGTTGGTTTAGATTCGAGTTATACATCCCTTCCGCCACAGGCTTCTACCCCAATTGGGCCGCTTTTCGGTGTAACGGGTTGCATTCTAGATATCCTATTTTCAGCGGACCAAGAAAACTCATTTCTCAAAATCAGAGCTGTCCTTACAGCCTTGTTCGGTCAGAGGAATATCCGAGCATTAAGTTAACAATGCCGTCCACGGTGCAGCTCCATACTGAATGACCACGGGTCCAACCCCAAAAGAGACATGAGGACGAATAGATGGATCGCCTGCAAAATCTAAATAGGCTTTCTCTACTAAAGTCTTGTCAGCTATGCCCAAGACGTGAATCCCAAAATGGGCTGACACAGAGAGACCGGTAGATTCAACGATCGGCTTAAGCGACTTCTGGTAGATCTCTGAGAGCAAAGACGTAACATGATCCGCGGAAAGGATCAAGCCCGTATGGTGATCGTCAATAAGAATTGCACAATTCACGATTATAGTCCCAGGCTGTGTTTCTGTTTGAACCAAATAGGAGGCCTTAAGAGGCTGGCACATTAGGTACTCCCTTACCGAACCGGTTTGTGCAAGGGCAGATACTGAGCGAGCTTTGGCAGAGTAGAAAATTAACCGTCTAATATCCCAGCAGTACACCTCTTTAGAAAGCAGGTTGTCCAACTCTGATTCAGTCTTTGCGTAATTAGTTGCGATCAGGCAACCAGTGATTGACCTTAGTAGCTCGTCATCAGATATTCTCACAGCCTTATCCCTTTTCCTAAGAAGTTCCTTAACGTCTGACCTACCAAAATCTCCTCTCTTGAGACTGAAGCACACTGTCCCACATGGTGCGAAAACCGGTTTCATTAGGCTACAAGAATTGGGAGACGCTAGAATCGGCCTGCCATCAAACTTGGCAATGATATCTAACCCGGACTTTGCGTCACGTTTTCTAAAAACTCTATACCCGAGCCTTTCAAGAAGAGCGGCAAAATCATCTTCCATCGCTCTGCCCACTTCAGGAGCGAAATGCCCCGCCAAGGAATGTCACACTACCCCCTTGGAACTTTGTAGTAAACCCATTTACCCTCTTTTTCTATGCGTCTGAGCCTACCTCTCGCGGTCAGTCTGCGCAAGTATATAGATACAGTCTCTACCCTTTCAGGCACGGCGTTAACGTCAAGTGCTTTCATAACTTCGGCTACAGAGCGGGGAGTTCTTCCCCAAGGAGTATCAAACAGCAATTCTAGGTTTTCCATAGTTTTGCCTGAAGGTCTTATAACAGGTATCTCTACTGTAGGGGCGACAGCAACCTCTTCAGGAGATGGCATAACCTCTGACCCGATTTCCGGCATTTCTTCTGGAATCTCAAGTCTTTCCGCGATCTTGTCGGTGAGTTCCGCTAAGGAATCGATTTCACTGTATATAGATGAAATAGTACCTTCCGTGGATATTTCAAAGCCCTTCCTGCGCACTATTAACTTAATGGGTAGTTCAGATCTCGAAGGCGCTTCTTTTTCGGTCATGTTTTCACTGTCCTCAATAAATATTGATAGAGTTATTTTAATTTTTCATTGAGGAGTAACTGTTATTGTGTAAAATTTACCTGCGCCGGTTAGGTTGCTGAGGCGCTTCTCCTTTTGACTTAGTACTCTGACGACTTTCTTGTGAAAGAGATTGTCAAGAAGAGCTTTTGTCTTGTTCTCAGACAAGTTTATCCTCCTTGCCAACGTAACGATATTACTTGGACCCTTTTCTAGTGCCAAGAAGACTGCTCGTTCATCAGGCAATAATCTGTTGAATAATATTTGTGTTCTGGCATCCCCGAATATTAGTCCCGTTCGCTGGTCGAAGAAGGTATTTAGGTCCGTGCCCGCCACTTTACTAAGCTCGAGCGCTTGAATCCTAGACTTTAAATCTTCAAACACGCCCAGAACGGATGCGTCGACTTGCTTTGCGGATTGAATCTTCTCGGTTAATGGTCTGATCATGTCTCTTATGTCCTTCAATTCATCCAACTTATGCAGCATTTCACGAAGCTTTGCATTTGATTCAGAAAGACGTTTTTCCAAACTCTGGTTCTCCCTCTTCAACCTCTCTAGCTCGCTTTCGGTTTCCTGACTTTTCCGGATAACCTCATCGATCTTGCGCCTGAACTCTTCTATTGAGGCTTGTTGGATTTGGGTCCTCTCGACCGGCGCGATTAGAGGTGTATCCCCTCCATGGCGAGTAAGCCTTTCTGAAATAACATTAATCAGCTTTGGTTCATCAAACCAGCCATAAACATAAAATTGACCAGTTCTTAATGTTTTCAGGATGTCGGATTTAAACGGCTTCAGATAATCCTCCACAGCCACCCTATCAAGCCGTTCAGTAGTTTTGCCAAATAGTCTAATCCAGCATTGGCTTAAGGGTGTCTTATGCAATTCGGCGGGCCTTTGAGAACCGAGAATAAAGGAGATACCGAATTTTCTACCACCTGTAACTATATTCTTCACAAGACTAACTCTTCTCATCACGTCAAAGCTTTTTTCTTGTGGGCAAACCATCTGTGCTTCTTCGAATACTACTATGCAAGGTCTAGGGTTATTCACTAGTACTTTCCATAACATCCGTAGAATTCTCTCTACTAGGCGACCATAGGTCATCTCATCATCCAACAGTTCACGAAGGTTAAAATCTATGTTTTTCCCTTGCTTGATTATTTCGCCATAAATGTCTATGCACTCCTCTGAGAAGAGAAGATCCCCCTTGTCGCCTCCTACAATAACAACGTCAAATCTCTCAGCAAATGTCCAATACTCTCCGTGAGGATCGATGAAAATAACTTGCAGGCCCTGTTGAATTGCTTGCTCCGCAACCACAGCAATAGCCCAGCTTTTTCCGCTTCCACTTTCGCCAATAATCGCTACTCGTATCCCTTGATTCTTTACTCTAGGGTCTTGTGTAGTAAGGCTCATGTTACCAGATAATTTGAATTCCATTAACAACTCACATGTTGCTTTTTCATCCGGGGTTATCTCACGGGAGTACGTCATTGAAACGTATTCGTACTGTCACTGCTCTTTCTTACTTTGAATTATCCCCTTTATCTTTGATAGTCCGGTGAATGTTAACGAAAGATTTCCATCCTCGTCTTTTACTAAAGATGCCTTCTTTTTTCTCTTTGCCAATTCGTACAGAGCCTTGCTAAATGACTGAGCATCTCTTCCTACCTGAACATAAAGATCTCTTACAGCATCAAGACTAACTTTATTGGTGGCTGCTTCATTAGAACGCATATATGTAATTGGTAATATAGTATCTGTATCACTTAGTTTACTATCTACCAGTAGTTGTCCATGGAAAAAGGTCACCAATCTCTTTGCCTGTTCCACTTCGCTTTCCTGAAAATACTTTCTCAACTCATCCGTGCTCACGCTAGTCACCGACTTTTGCACCAAGCTCATCCAGCATTCTTTCGACATTGACGTAAGAAATTCTATATTCTCCGCGAGACACGTTTTCCGTTATTCTTTCTCGCTTCAGTTCGGATAATCTAGCAGATGCTGCTTTCTCTTCAATGGTTAACTTGTCGGCAATCTCAGCAACCGTCATGCTATCTGTATTTACCAAGCCTAGTCTATTAGCGAAGTATCTTCCTAGTAATAAGACGCTAATTTGATCCTTATCGGTTAGCTTAGACCTCGGGGCTGAAATTAGCGTTTCTCCAGTTTTCTTGTCAATTTTCAGAATCCTTTCTGCCTTTCCGACTATTCTTTTAAGCGTCTCTGTTTCATCGACGACTAGTCTCTGCAATATTTCTTTTTCACTCAATTCTTACATCACACGTGAAATATGGTAACCACGTGTATATGAATATTTCTGACGCTAAGATGTGGCAGGACTCAGGATTAGTTCAACCGCTATGAGCTATCCCTCTCTCGTAGGAGTTCGCCGGTTCAAATCCGACCCGCGGCACCATCCAACTTTCTTTGAGACTTTGTAATCCGCAATGTGAAACTTAGAAGACCTTAGGTTTCGCTATATTGCTTGTTCAATTCTTCCTTCAATTTTGCAGTGAAACCTTCCTCATCTTCTGCCATCCTCTTCTTCACTTCCTTCCAAGCAACTGGACAGTTCCTATACTCTACACCTACTATCCCGTGAATGATTCTGTCAATCTCTCGCTTGTTTTCACCCGTAACCTCTATATCAATCTTCTCAAAAATCTCACGAAGATGCCTAAAATAGCAAGTCATAACGAACCTCAACCTATACTTAAGCTTCCTAGATTTACGACTTTCTAATCGGAGAGAACTTGTGGCACCCGCCTGAAAGTATCGCACTTATGTTGAGGTGATCCTCTAGGAGTTGAACTGAAACGAAATAACACGTCGAATTAACTTGTCCGAGTTTTGAGGGAGATTTATAAGTTATTTTGATCAATCATCTCATTGTTGGAAGATTGGTGAATCTTATGCGCCTTTTTCACTACGCGGACGACCGAAAAACAAAGGAAGGAAGAACGACCGATATCTATTTTGTCAGGACGAAAGAGATACTGAAAGCCAAGAAGATGGAAATGATCTACTTGACAAATTACCGCCACTTCTCTAAATCTTTCTAAAGTGTTTAGAAATGAAGAAGAAGGAGATATCGCCACTTCTAGCGCCTTGTGGGCTTTATTGCGGTTGGTGTCCTTATTATATTGAAGGAACGGAAAAGTTCCGTTGTCCCGGTTGTTGGGAAAGAGATAGGTGTCCTATCCGAGACTGCGCGAAGGAGAGATGTCTCAAATTATGTACTTATTGTTCTTCATTCCCTTGCGATAAGCTTTCACAAATGTACAGTCATATGAATGAGTTTTTCGACAAGATCAAGAGAGATTTCCCTAACCGCATTCAAAAACCACCAAAGTTTTATATACTTCTCCCTCTTATGACTAACGTGGAGGAAAAGGAGCAAAGGAAGAAATAATGGCTGAGATCTGTCCGATATGTGGACTTCCAAAGGATATTTGTGTCTGTGGAGAGCTCAGCAGAGAGCAAGAAAAGATAAGGGTCCGCAAAGAGACGCGAAAATTCAGAAAAGCCATAACCATCATAGAGGGTATCAATGACAAAGATGTTAGTCTGAGCCGCTTGGCCCAGAAGATGAAGGCCTTTTGCGCGTGCGGCGGAACGGCAAAGAATGGACTAATCATGCTGCAAGGAGACCAAAGGGAAAAAGCCTACAGTTTTCTCATTCAACTTGGGTATCCGGAAGGGAACATTGAAGTTCAATAGGACCTAGAACAGAGGAAAGGTTGAACCCATGGGTAGATTCGGCAATTTAGCGAGGAGGCTAAGTTGGAAAGCTCCTTCAGCTAACTCTCTTAAATGCTGCCCCAACTGCGGCAGTTCTAGCATCAGACTTTCCAGCAGATTTGATGTGTGGCTCACGCCGGAGCAGTACATTTGCCAAAAATGCGGCTATAAGGGTCCAATAGTGCTCGAAATAGAAAGACGAGACGATGGCTGTGAGTAAACTAGTCTGGTAATTCTAGGTTGAGTTGCCTTTTCAAGGTCTTGTATCGGTTCCGCACAGTGACCTCTGTGACGCCAGCAGCGTCTGCGATATCTTTCTGAGTTTTTTTCTCGCCATACTGCATGCAAGCGATATACAATGCCGCAGCGGCCAAGCCCATAGGATCCTTTCCAGCCGAGATATGTCTCTCTTTCGCTTCCTGAAGGACCTTGAGAGCCATCCCACGGATTTGACCGGAGACGGTGGCTCTTTCGGAGATCTTTGACAGAAATGTCATGGGATCGGCTATCGGCATGTGGATATCGAGCTCACGAAGCAGAAGCCTATAACATCTCGCCACGTCCTTCCTACCAACGAGGCTAGATTGGGAGATTTCGCGAAGGTTTCTAGGCGTGCCAGTGATTCTAGAGGCGGCGTACAAAGAGGCCGCTGCTATGGCTGCTATAGATCTTCCTCGTACTAGTCCTTTGTCTAGGGCTTTGCGGTAGATTACAGCCGCCTTCTCCTTTACCGGTCCCGGAACGGAGACCTTATCAGACAGGCGGTCGAGCTCAGCCATGGCCTGAGCGAGGTTCCTGTCAATCGATGAGTGGACTCGGGACCTGATTTGCCACTTCCTCAACCGCCACATCTGGAGCCTGGTCGAGAGCGGCAGCTTCCGGCCGAAGGCGTCGCGGTCGATGCGGCCTATCGATGTTGACAAACCCTTATCATGGACAGAGTAAGAGGCTGGTATGCCGACGCGGCTTCGGGATTCCTTCTCTTCCTGCGTAAAAGCACGCCACTCTGGGCCTTTATCCATCGTTAGGTCTTGAATGACTAGGCCACAACTTCCACAGACAGTCTCACCAGTATCATAATCATGAACGAGATTTGTGCCTCCGCACTCCGGGCACTTGTCTTTTAATAGTTGCTGGGTTGCCTTCTCTCCCTCTTCCACGAGACTCACCCTTCCGGTCGGAGCGTCGCGCAGTTATGGAATGGCCTCATTCTTTTCGATTCATCATACTTAAGTCAGAATCAGGATGGATCCCGAAACCGTGATTTCACCTAATGAAACGTTCTCCTATATAAATGTTGCGGTCAACTCCTCTTCGACCTTCTCAGAGTTTTGGTACAGGTGATATTCTTTCTCTTAAATCTGGACGGAAGGTCCACACATCCGGTACTGACAACGTACCGCCCTGGCAGAGTACCTGGTGACACTCGGCGAGTGTTAAAGGCTGAGAGACTTCAATTTTTCATAGGCTTCGTAGGCTCTTTCGTAAACTTCTCCCTTCTCGCCGAAGCGGGCGGGTCCGATGCCCTCGACAACGAAAGATGCAGATGCAGAGCCGACGCATGCACACCAGGTCACATCCTTGTCTTGAAGATATTCGGCCAGGAAAGCACCGATGAAGACATCACCCGCACCGGTCGGATCAACGAGGACTTCTGGCTTACATGCCGGGACCACGTAGATCTTTCCATCGTGGGAAAGTATGGAACCCTTAATCCCTTTTGTTACGATGATGGTTCTTACGCCGTAGTGGTGAATCTTCTTGAAAGCTAATGGTATCTCGTCAGCACCAATCACAAGATTGAGTTCACTCATCGAGGACTTGAAGATATCGATGTTTTCCAGTACGTGCTGATTCCTCATTCTCTCAAAACTTACATTGCCTTCTGCGTCGAATCTTCGAACGAGACCTTGCGGATCGAGCGACAATACTTCAGTTAAACCCCGAAGTTCATTTATGGTCTCAAAAGACAATTCATTTGCGATTGGAGATGCATGGATAGCCTTGGACTCTAGAGATTCAGCTATGTCATTCGGCTCTATAGAAGGCGCTCGGCTTTTCAGCTGAAGCCTCCGTCTTCCTTTCTCATATTTCAAAATGAAACGCGTGCTTAATGCGCCACCAACCCTTTCAAGCCCAGAAAGATTGATACCTTCTCTAGTTAGCCGATCGACATATTCAGAAGGAAAGTCCATGCCCACTTTAGAAATCACAGAAACCTTCGCACCCATTTTTCTCGCGGCTATGGAAGAGTAAGTTGGCGGCCCGCCCAAAGTAGTCTCCGACCGCGCTATACGAGGCGAGATTATGAGGTCGAGTGCGAAATGACCGACTATTGTCAAATCAAACATTTCAGTACACAGCACAGACTTAGGATATATAAGAAAGAATATATGTTTGTGTGGCTATTACCTTTTTAAATAGGAGAAGCAATGATAGGGTATGCCTTATAAGCGTAAGAGCAGAGGTAGGTCGAAGGGGAGTAAAGGAAGGAGCTCCCTAGTTCAATGTAGCAGTTGCGGTGAACTGGTGCCTAGAGACAAGGCTAAGAAGTCGTCGCGGAGAATATCACTTTTAGACCCTGTCTTGGCTAAGGAGCTTCGACAGAGAGGAGCCTACTTCTCCACTCGGACAGAAACAAGATACTACTGTGTTTCGTGCGCAGTACACCGGGGCGTCGTTAAGGTGCGGTCAAGAGAATCTCGAAAATCCCGAGGATAATTCCTAGAGAGAGTCCTGTATCATTTTTCGTTAAAGCTTAATCTTGTCCGTTGCCAGTAGGTGTTTCTGGTCATACTCTCTTCGAGTGAGGCGAGAACGTTGAAGCAAGGCAAGCTGATGCATCTTCATGCCGGCATGAGCATGGGACACCTCGCACGTGAAATGAGTGAGGCAGGATCGGTGAGGCGATTAACATTATGGCCGACATGTTTGGAGACCCCGACTATACGGTTTTCCTAACGCTTGCCCGTCGTATGGTTTCCAGTGGTCTGAGGGTGGTCATTCGAGACCTTCTAGAGGGGGATATGTCCATGTGCTGGTCACTACCGGAGCCAACCTCGTACATGATATGATCGAATCCCTAGGTCACAAGCATTAAAGAGGAACTTTTCAAACTAAGGATAGAAACTTCAGAAAAGGGAATATTGGGAGGATCGGAAACATATATGTTGAACAGAAGGCCTTTCAGCATCTCGAGCGTTGGCTCCGCAACCTCGTAGACAGTTTGCCTGTTGACGAGAGAGAGGATATCGATATCTGATCTTTTGCCTGAGATAGAGAACAAACTCTCTGACAACGAGTCGGTACTTTCTGTTGCCTCGCAGAAGGGGGTTCCGATAATCTGTCCGGCTTTCCTCAATCCCATTGCCGGGTTCCACGTATGGCTTTATGGACAAGATAGGAAGACCCGGATAGATCCCTTTCTCGATGTTAGAAAGATCGTTGAGAGAATGTACGAGGATAAGAAGGTTGGAATAATCATTCTCGGTCGGGGTGTTCCGAAGCATTTCGTCCTATTCGCAAACACGTTTAGGGATGGAGTAGATTCAGCTATCCAGATAACGATGGACAGGCCCGAACTTGGAGGATTGAGCGGCACCACAGTAGAAGAGGCGGTAAGCTGGGGCAAGCTAAACCCGACGGAAGGGCGGTGACCGTAGTATGTGATAGTAACCTATCTTCTTTCATGAGTGGTTAATACGCTGAATCGCGAGATACGAATAGACGCATCTGCTGTAAAGATTTATATTCTGAACAGTACTTGATGTGTGTTGCCGATTATGTCGATAACACCTCAGCCGAATGAGAAGACTCTCCGGATGTTTCGCGAGTTGAAGAAAGAAATGAGTGCGGGAAGATAGTGCGGTCGACCTAGATATGATGAGAAAGCTGAAAGGTTGGCGGCTTCTCGAAAGGATGCTATCTAAGATTTTGATGGCGACAATCCTGTTAGCTGTATTAACTAGCACTATATTCGCAGCTTTTTCTATCAGCGCTCGGAAAGTCGAGACGCTTACCCATGTTTCACCCATTTTTACCAAAAAAGATGGTTCCGAATCGTTAGACCGATTTCTTCTTCATGGTACTTTTTACTCGCTTCAAACAAACCGGATATTCTCTTATTCCTGTAATGCTCAAAGTAACATTGAAAACTTACACGGAAAACCTCGTGACTACGTAGTTACAGCCAAGTCATATGAAGAACCGAAAGTTCTTTTTGATTATTTTCACGGGTGGTTGGACAGTAGCCCACTCCCACCTGAGTATATTAAGAATCCGTATAATTTCACACAGGATATAGATGATTTCTACGGTATTCGCGCATCCTTTCTAATGACGAACATAACTTTTGATGAGCTAAGGAAGTTTGACGTTGTTGTTCCCTGCTGGCCCATAAACTACACAGATTCCGAAGCAGAAGCTATAGTCCGCTTTGTTTCAGAAGGCGGTGGGCTCTTTTTAATTGGCGAGCAGTACCGTCATCAGAATGACGCTGAGTATTCTCACATATGGCAAATTATACAAACACTCAACAAGGTATCGAAAAATTTTGGGATATTCTTTTGTTGGAACCATGTTCTCGACTCATCTGACAATATGGGCAATGACTGGAGTCGCCCCCAGATAACACAGTTGGCGGATCATCCCATAGCTACTAATGTCAGAAGTTTTACGATATGCGGGGGCGTCACATTAGAGACCGAAGGCGAGGCTATACCTCTCGCCTGGGGTTCTCCATCGTCATGGGCTGATGAAAATCACAATTCGCAACGTGATCTAGGGGAAAAGGTTGGAAACGACGTGGTAATTGTCGCAGCAGCCTGCCATGGTAAAGGTCGAGTAGTCGCTATAGGCGATGAGTGCCTTCTAACCAGCAAAGACACAGTGGAGTCCGGTGACGGAAAAAGGTTGATCCTAAACATTTTAGAATGGCTGTCAGAGCCGCAAGTTTCACTTGATGAGCCTGTTGCCAACGTAGTTGGCGAAGGACTCATTTTTTCAGGCAGATATGTACATTTCAAAGTGCCTCTCTGGTATGCGAATACAGCCCGGTCACATAATGTAACTCATATTACTGATGAAGCATATGAGCTTCTCAGAAGTATGACAGGGGAGGTTCCATATAACGGAGAACCCATAGTCATAGCCTTTAGTCCGATAACTGATCCAGGTTACGCCTTTGCAGGCAACCCCATTCTAGCTGGAAGATGGTTCTGGGGGGAGGTTCCAGCTTGGGGGATGTACTTCCATGAACTCGGACATGACTTCACGTGGGGGATACCCAAGTTCAATTTGTTGATACGGTACCGAGGGTTCGCTGAGGGATTTGCAAGCCTATCCTCATCATATGTATACTATCATCTTATCGTTAACTGCATCTCCGTATTGGACTCAAGATTCAAAGTAGATCCAGATGATATGGGCGTTAGCCTCAGATACTATCAGCCCGACTTCAATGATAGCGATTGGACATGGGCATCGCCTGGTGACTTCTGGGAGAATCAGGGCTATCCCGACTATGACGGCTTTGCATGGTATAGGATGTGGTTTAATGCTTCAAAAGTATCAGAGGGGAAGGACGTATGGGTTTGGTTCGGAGGTATAGATGATGACGCATGGATTTATGTGAATGGACACTTCGTAACGGAGCGCAAAGGAGTGTTCAAACCCATTGCACTCAATGTGACAGATTTCGTAAGACCAGGGTTGAATCTGATTGCTGTGCGAGCTAGAGACGTTGGGGGCACGGGCGGCATATATAGGGGAGTGCTTGTATTGCCATTTGAAAGTCTTAAGGTCGTGCTCTTCTTAAATGATGATATAGTGGCAGGTGGTGAAGCGAGAGCTGCATTCGAGCTAAGGAAATACGAGAAGGCCGCGGCACCTTTCGATAAGGCATGGCAGGTTGAGGTTGAATATGAGGTGGATCAACTAGCCTTCGGGATTCTACTAAGACTCAAAGAAATGTATGGATGGACTATGTATGAAGAATTGTTCCGCCTAGGTGAACATGGCTCACCTAAGGGTCAACATGAAGCGTTAGATCTTTTTGTTTACTCATTGAGCAGAGCTGCACGCCACGATCTTGCTCCTATCTTCAGGTCATGGGGATTCCCAGTTAGGTATTTTGTAACAATAGATGACGTGTATGTCAGCAGCAAAAGAGCCGATGTGAAATCCACGCAGACAGTGGCCTTTCATATGATCTGGTCTATTAACATGTCCAATGTTGCGGGAGCTATCTTGGAAGTAAACGGGACAAGATACGTCACAAATGCCACAGGCTGGGCTGCTTTGACTGCTTCATGGCATTCAGAAAAAGTTGGGAAACAAGTTTGGGTCGTCAGTGATGTGTATGACTACAATCTCATTTCCAGTGTTGAACCTCCATCAGTAATTTGGGACAGAATCGAGATGTCATGCAGCCTCTTGAACATCGTTCCAGGCGCTGCTAGGTTGATTGTCTCGCTGCGTTATTCTTACGATGATATGCCGGTTGATGACGCTGAGGTTTTCATCGCCGGGGTAAAAGCCGTAAATAATGGAGATGGAACCTACGCATGTACCATGTCAAACTGGTCTCCCTTCTTAAGTGTTGATGCAGAAATAGATAGGAGCAGCTTCGACAGTATTGACGTGGGGATTGAAGGTTTTCTCTTGGCTAATCTCATTACTCTAGTCATTATCCCTATAATATCTGGTGTATCCGCAGCTTTCCTTGTTCTAAAGAGGAGACTGAAAAGGCACTGGAACATGAATTTTAACGATAGCGTTTACTCCTCTCGAATTCGGGGTCAGTTTTTCAACCTTTATTGAGTTTCTGCTTTCGGATGGTTCTTCCTAAAGCCACTTCTAACCTAGAATCACCGAAGTACTTATTAGAAGTTGCTATACATCTCGCCGATGTTGTCGAGTTTTTATTTTTGTTCTTCGCTTCTTCTTTTTAGTGATCTGTGCTGAATCCTTTTCCTTCTACCCCATATGAGCTCCAGAAGAAAATCATATTCTTGGCATCACCAATGCAAACGTTCTCCAATCAGTGCACCATTCAAGATCGAGGTGGACATAAAGACACCGAGGGAACCCTACATAGAGTCTCGAATCTTCTACGTAGAAACGGGCATGGCATTCGCTCTTATACTAACAATAGTCGAAGTCACAGCTTTCAATTTTGGGCTTGGTGTAGATGAGCCAAAGGTTCTTACGGCTGAAAACCAGGGGTTTTCCCCATCCACGTCCACGGACTGCAACCTGCCTCGGGTGCATATCCCTCAAGAGCCTCTGATGTTCAGGCGCATCGACAAGCCACTTATCGTTACACATTAGGACCGTGAAGAAGACGGGGTCCTCAATACCCTCTTTGCAGCTCTCTCATCTTGGAGAGCTTCTCTGACCACTTTTGGGCGGGCAATCAACTGTTCAGAAACTGATGCTACAAAATGCATATCGTCAATCAAACGATTTATGAACTCTTCCTTGTCCAAATATGTGCCCTCTTGAGGACTGCCCTTCGCAACGCCCTAGGAACCTTTGTCAAAAGCGAGCCTAGATCTTCATCTTCCGGCTATTTCTTTCGTCGGCTAGAAAGCAGCTTATTTAAGACTCCTATCGTGTCAGCGAGAGTTTTAGCCCAACGCCGCTTCTCCTCAGCCGAAAACGTAGGATCCTCCAAAGTATCTGAATGGCCTCCTCAACAGTACGCCCGGTAGTAGGCGTGATGTTTCCCACGATCACAGCCCTGCCTCGTAGCAACTTGAACACGGAGGTTTTGAAAGATTCTTCCAAACCCTCTAACATTTTTAACTCTGCGAGTGTTAAAGCCTTGTTAAATTAATTGTACTCATAACATAGATGTTAGAATGATAAAAATAATTTCTGCAAAAACCATAAACCCAGAATTAGCCGAGGAATTCCAAGTTTCGGCGAATTTTATGAGAAAGAGGCTTGAGTTCGAAAAGGTAAAAACAAAGGTTTGAGTTGAAATAGTTGAGGAATATGGAATTAGAAGAAATAAGGGGAAAAATCATCCCTCTATTAAGGAGCTACGGTGTTAAAAAAGCAGCCCTATTCGGCTCCTTCGTTAGGGGAGAAGAAAGAGAGGATAGCGATATAGATATCCTTGTTGAATTCGAGGGGGAGAAAAGCCTGCTTGATCTCGCTGGGCTTAAGATAGAATTGGAAGAGCTTTTAGGAAGAAAAATTGATGTCTTGACATATAATTCCTTACATCCCTTGCTCAAGGATAGAATTCTAAAAGAGCAAAAAGTGATCTTATGAAAAAAGACCCAAAGATCTTCATCGAGCATATCTTAGAAAGCATAGGGGCGATAGAGGAATATACTGACAAAATCACAAGAGATGAATTCTTCGCTTCAAGAAAAACCCAAGATGCCGTAATCAGAAGAATTGAGATTATTGGAGAAGCTGTTAAGAACATTCCCGATGAGATGAAGGAGAAATACCCAGATATTCCGTGGAAGAGGATATCTGGAATGAGAGATATTTTAATCCACGAATACTTTGGTGTTGATTTGATACTGACCTAGAAGGTTGTTGAAGAAGAGATTCCTATATTAAAAGAAAAGATGAAGAAGATAAAAAGAGAACTAGGGAAAGCCTAATCATAGAGATTAGGGATAAAGAGATAGCGTTGAAGCCCGCGGTGAAGGCTGAAGAGTTCATAGCGGAACTCAAAAGGTGCGTCCGAGGATCATGAATGACGCCCAGTGAGCTCAAGGAGATCTGGGGCATAACGCATGCTCATTATTGACTTAAACATCTGGGCCTACTATTTCGATGAGGATGCGCCTGAACATCCGCTTGTCGTAGACAAGATACTACTGTGTTTCGTGCGCAGTACAGGGGGGGCTTGTTAAGGTTCGGCCAAGAGAACCCGAAAATCCAGGTGATGATTTGAAGAGAATTCGTGAACAGTTTCAGGATAAAGATTAATTATTCGTCGTTACCAGACATTTCTGACTGTGCTCTCTTCAAGCGAGGCGAGAGTGTTGAGGCAGGTTAAACAGATGCATCTTCGTGCAGGTATGAGCATCGGACAGCTCGCATGTGAAATGAGTGAGGCGGGAGTCCTTGGTGCGGGCAGGATCGGTGAGGCGGTTGACATAATGGCTGACATGTTTGGAGACCCTGATTATACGGTCTTCCTAACACTTGCTGGTCCTATGGTTCCCAGTGGCCTGAGGCTGATTATTCGAGACCTTTTGGAGAAAGGACACGTTCACGTATTAGTAACCACTGGAGCCAACATCGTTCACGACATGATCGAATCCCTGGGGCATAGGCATTACAGAGGAACTTTCCAAGCTCAGGACAAGAAGCTTAGAAAGGGAAATATTGGGAGGATCGGAGACATATATGTTGAACAGAAGGCCTTTGAGCATCTTGAGCGTTGGCTCCGCAACCTCATAGACAGTTTGCCTGCCGATAAGAGAGATCGGATATCAATATCCGACATCCTCGTTGAGATTGGGAACAAACTCCCGGATAAAGACTCGATACTTTCCGTTGCCGCACATAAGGGGGTTCCGATAATCTGTCCAGCCTTCCTCGACTCCGTAGCGGGCTTCCACATCTGGCTCTACGGGCAAGACGGGAAGATACGGATAGATCCCCTTCCCGACGTCGGTAAGATCGTAGATAAGGTCTATGAAGCGAAGAAAGTTGGCATAATCATTCTAGGCGGCGGCGTCCCGAAACATTTCGCCCTATTCGCAAACACATTCAGGGAAGGAGTAGATTCAGCTATCCAGATAACGATGGACAGGCCTGAACCCGGAGGACTCAGCGGCGCCACACTTGAAGAGGCTATAAGCTGGGGCAAACTGAAACCGGAAGGAAGAGCTGTGACATTAATATGCGACGCAACGATCGCGTTTCCATTAATCGTAGCCGCAACATTGGAAAAAACACAAAAAACGGTCAGCAGGAAATTAAATCGCTAAATAAAGGTGAAGGAAGCGCAGTTCTTCGCAAATCTGTTCAACAGAGATGAATGGCAATTAGCTGAGTTGGCTCTGAGCCTGCTTTCGCTCGATTCGATGTTTCGATTGTTCTTTTGAAGATTCGATTAGATGGAAATGGGTTTTAGTATCTCCTTCTTTGATAGCCTTCTCTCCTGCCATACCTAGGTTGTCCGCCGCCGTATCTAGGTTGACCAGGACGGAATCCTCTTTCCTGTTCGTACCGTTTTAGAGACAGATTGTTCTCGGTATTAACTTCTGCGATGGCGGATTCCTCGAGAACTTCGAAGCTACCGTATCTCCCTATGTTCAGGCGCATGCTTCCTCTAAACAGGCTTACATAACCATTAGTGATCCTCAATGTGTCTTCTACGTCTACTTGGTCTATGTTGTCGTCCCAAAGTGTCAAGTATAGACATCCTGTCTCGTCTCCGACTAAGGCATCCGCGACTCTGTGCGGCCCTTCCCTTCCAGTGACGTCTCTGACTTCACTTTTGGAAACGACTTTAACGATGGCGTTCACTCTTCTTGAATTCGGGGTCAGTCTCCCAACCTTTACCAAGCCGCTTTCAGACGGTTCCTCACTTGACATATCTTAAATTCACTTCTAACTACAATCAACAGAAGTAGTTATTAAAAGTTGCTATACTTCTTGACTGTAAAACTTTTGATCTAGCCTAGACAAGGCATTCACCATGCACTTTTCGGCATACAAATGCCAAAATGTATTCTGGCCTTGTTCTGAGCATAGACAGATAGATTATTATATCCTAAGTCAGAATTATTGCATTGAGTTAGCTGCGCAGTAAACTCAGCAATTATGATTTGGAGAGACTATTTTGGCTTTGGAGAAGTTGGGCACTTCGCTTCACGAGTCATTGAGAAAAATGTTCCGAGTTCCGATCGTGGACGAGGCAGCAGTCAAAGAGCTTGTTCGCGATATACAGCGGTCACTGCTGCAGGCTGATGTAAATGTTAAGATGGTTCTAGACATCTCTAAACGGATAGAAGAGCGATCCCTAAAGGAGAAGGTTCCTTCAGGCATCTCCAGAAAAGAACATGTGATCAAAGTTGTATACGAGGAGCTGACCCGTTTTCTTGGCGATAAGGCTGCCACTTTAGAGGTAAAGGTAGGCAAGAGAACCATCTTCATGCTTGTCGGCATACAAGGCTCAGGCAAGACGACGACGAGTGCAAAAATGGCAAGATTCTTCCAGAAGAGGGGTTATAAGACTGCGATCATCTGCGCGGATACCTATAGACCTGGAGCGTTGGCACAGCTCCAACAGCTAGGAAAGCAGATAAACGTTCCAGTCTATGGCGATATGAGTAGAAAGGACCCTATGAAGATTGCGGAAGAGGGATTGGAGAAGTTTGAAAAATACGACTTGGTTGTGATCGACACTGCGGGTCGGCATAAAGATGAGAAGAGCCTGATAGACGAGATGAAAGAGCTTGAGAGATCCATTAAGCCGGACGAAGTGATTATGGTTATCGACGGCACTATCGGGCAGCAAGCTTCAGGTCAAGCTGAAGCCTTCCATAACGCGACGCCAATAGGTTCAATCATCGTCGCAAAACTTGACGGTTCAGCTAGGGGCGGTGGGGCACTTTCTGCGGTGGCGGCCACTGGCGCGCCAATCAAGTTTATCGGCACAGGCGAAAAAATTGACGACTTGGAGGCGTTCATCCCTTCCCGTTTCGTCGGTAGGCTCTTGGGCATGGGAGACATCCAAAGTCTTGTCGAGAAAGTGCGTGAAGCAGAAATCAAAGTACCCGAGAAGAAGGCTAAGGATATCCTGAGCGGAAAGTTCACCCTAGCAGATATGTACGAACAGTTCGAAGCGATCACGAAGATGGGCCCATTCAGTCGGATAATAAAGATGCTCCCAGGCATCGGCTACGACATTCCGGATGAGATGACGGACCTAGCCGAGGATAAGCTGAAGAAGTGGCAGGTCATAATCCAATCAATGACCCCTCAGGAAAGGGAGACCCCTAAGATCCTGAACGCTTCAAGGATAAGAAGAGTTGCCAGGGGCTCAGGCACGAGTGAAAAAGAGGTAAAGACATTGGTTGAGCAGTATTTCGCGATGCGCAGGATTATGAAGAGCTTACGAAGGAAGAAACTTCCATTTCTCCCAAAGAAACTTCCAATGTAACATCTTTCAGTCAGAGACTAGCCTTGGAGAAACGATGTTTCCAATGAAGATCCTCGAGAAAGCCTTGTTGATGCTTGAGAAGTATCCTCTCTGCAATCACTGCCTGGGGAGACAGTTCGCTCTTCTCGGCTACGGGATGGATGATGAGGAAAGAGGAGAGACAATGAAAACGATGCTAGTCATGGAGGGGCATCGATTAGCTTCCTCTGGCGACAAGATGGGTGCATCAATCTTGAGAACGCTCGCAACCAATGGAGGTTCGACCATGGCATCCGAGATACTCAAGAAGCTAGGGAAAAGGGCGAGAGGCAGAAAGAATTGTTACCTCTGTGAAGGGCACTTCGACTCATCTGAACTGGTCGATAAGGCCGTCGAGATGTTAGGAGAATATGAATACAATACTTTCCTCGTCGGCGTGAGATTGCCAACACAGATTGAGGAACGGGAGGATGAGTTCAAAGCCGAGTTTGGGGTTCAGTACGGCGAGAGTATTCGAAACGAGTTCAGCCGGGTGATCGGAAAATCTATAGCCAAAATCGTGAGCACACCGGTTGATTACGTGAAGCCCGAGGTCGTTATCGTGGTCAATCCATTCATGGATGAGACTGAGCTCCGTGTAAACCCATTGTTCATAATGGGCCGATATAGGAAGCTGAAGAGGGGAATACCACAATCAATACTCTTCTGTCCAAAATGTAGGGGAAAAGGATGCCCAAGATGTAAAGGGACCGGAAAGGCGTACCCTGAGTCTGTTGAGGAACTCATTTCAGGACCCACTTTGAAGGAAACGTTTGGTGAAGATGCGTCCTTCCACGCCGCTGGACGGGAAGACATCGACGCGCGCATGCTGGGGCGGGGAAGACCGTTTGTTATAGAGATTAAGAGGCCGAGGAAGAGGTCCCTGAACCTTAGCGAACTCGTACAGGTGATAAACAGAGAAGCCCAAGGAAAGATAGGGGTTTCAAACCTTCGACTTGTAGACAAAGAGGCACTAAAGAAGCTGAAGCGGATCGAAGGATCAGAGAAGTCATATAGAGTTGTTGTCAAATTTGACAGAGCTATCCTTAATGAGGAATTGGAAGCTTTAGAAAGAACGTTTACTAACGCTGCTATCCATCAACAGACACCATCGCGGGTGCTGTATAGGAGAAAAGATCTAACGCGAGAAAAGTACATATATAAGACGGACGTAAGAAGATTAACGAAAAAGACTATAGAAATGAGGATTCGCTGCCAAGGGGGACTGTACATCAAAGAACTGATCACAGGGGATGGCGGAAGAACAAACCCAAGCGTATCTGATATCATCAAGGCTGAGGCGACGCCCTTAGAGTTGGACGTGTTAGGTGTCTTTACAAGAAAGTAGGGGGGCCTAAAGAGTGAGAAAACCTAAAGGACTTCGGGCCGATTCACGTTCCTTACTTAGGAGGAAACCGAGAGAGCGCGGGAAGATAGGGCTCAGCACGGTACTTCACGAGTACAAGCCAGGAGAGAAGATAGTCATCGAGCTAAACCCGAGCATCCACAAAGGCATGCCCCATAGGAGATATCAAGGGAAGGTTGGCGATATAGTCGGTAGGAGAGGAAGAGCCTACGCTGTCAACATTACAGAGGGGAATGTCATCAAGAAGATCCTCGTCTTGCCTGAACATCTTAAACCCCCCGTTGGTGAATAGAATGCCGAGGAAGGTCTTGAAGGCACAGCCAATAACGGTTCCGCAGGTTAAGGCGACTTTGGAAAAGTTGGGGGAGGAACGACTCGACCAGTTTCAGCGGAGGACCCTGGATTACGCAGCTAAACTTTCAAAAGTGGATCCTCAGGCAGCTGAGAAACTTTTTGAGGACCTTATGGGAAGATTTGAGTTGGATGAAAGTGAGGCCGTCCAGATAGTTAACTGTATGCCGAAAAGTATAGAAGAAATGAGGATTTTTCTTGCCGGTGGACGGAAGATTGTTGAGACAGCTAAACTGGAGGCAATCTTATCTACTCTAAGTGCGTATAGGAAAGAGAGATAAGCCGGAAAAGATTATAAGTTGATTCTGGACAAAGGTTTACAGAAGAGGGCGGAAAATGAAAGCGGAGACAAGATTACCCAAGGATTGTCCTAATCAGGAGGTCTGTTTCAGAGATCTGGCTGCTTTTGGTATCGATCGAAAGACTTCAAGATCAGCTGAAAATGATCGTCAGTAGTTGTTCCTCCTTTTTGGTTCGTGGTTAGAGCTTTTCACGCCTTTGTTAGAAAGACGGAGGAGAACGTGGTGGAGCGTAAAGAAAGAGGCACTCGCCAACTTTATGAAGAATACGCCTATGTACTTGATTTTCTTCCATACGGGAAACCCAGTTCCCGACCGGCATACCGTGCGGGGGCCGTGGTTCAAGTCACGGGCGAGAGCTACTTCACTCTTCTTGAAGCAACTGTCAGGGAAGGTGTCACGCTAGGGACCTATGACCGGGTGTATGTTGGTAAAAACAGAAGAGAAGAGATTACATACATTAGCGGCAGAATAAATTACGACGAGTTGACGACGAATGCAAGGATGGAACTCGCAAACGTTATTGAAAGGATCGTGCTAAGTCAAGAGGAAAGATTCATAGATTTCTTCAATGCGGCTCAGGCGATAACGCCTAGGATGCACTCTTTGGAGCTCATCCCCGGAATAGGGAAGAAATACATGTGGCAGATCATAAACGAACGGGAGAAGGGACCGTTCAAGAGTTTTCAAGACTTGCAGAGCAGAGTCAATATACCGAACCCGGCGAAACTCGTCGCAAAAAGGATAATTGAGGAACTAGCTGGCGAGAGCAAGTACCGATTGTTCACACGAGCATCCTAGATGCCTACAGTTTCGCCGGAGCCTTCTGCGGCCTTTTCCTCCCATGGTCAGCTAGAAGGCTTGGAGAAGAACGGACTTCCCATGCAAGACTTTAATTGTCTATGTTAGAAAATACTTCCGAGTGATCTGTATGATGACACGAGCTTTTGAGTCTGTTAAAGAATTGTTCAGCCTAAAGGGAAGGAGAGCCGTTGTTACGGGAGGCGGAGGCGGAATCGGCAGCGCAATAGCTCGCGGTTTTGCCGAGTTCGGCGCTGACATTGCACTGATTGACCTTGATGCTGAAAGCATGGAACGCGTCAAAGGCGAATTGGAGGGGAGGTTTCCCGTGAGTGTTTTAACTATACTGGCAGACCTCTGCGAAAAAGAACAAGTCGAGGCCGCTGTTAACAGGATTGTTGAAAGTTTCAGCCACATAGATATCCTCGTGAATTGCCATGGTGTCGGTCAGTGGTCTCCAGCCGAGGAGATGAATGAGAAGGATTGGGACAGGATGGTAGACATAAACTTGAAAGGCGTCTTTCTCATGTGCCAGTCCGTGGGGCGTCACATGATAGAGAGGAAGTATGGCAAGATCGTAAATATCGCCTCTATGTCTGGCAGCATTGTCAATAAACCGCAGCCCCAAGCGCACTATAATGCCTCAAAGGCAGGCGTGATTATGCTTACTAAGAGCTTGGCTGCAGAGTGGGCCAGGCATAATATAAACGTCAACAGCGTCAGCCCCGGATACACCATGACGGCTTTGGCTGAGAACCTCCTCAAGAGTAAGCCCGAGTACGGGGATCACTGGAAATCTTTGATACCGTTAGGAAGATTTGCTAGACCGATGGACATAGTCGGTTCCGTGATCTTTCTTGTGTCGGATGCCGCTGGTTACATTACTGGACACGACTTAATAGTAGACGGCGGTTACACAGTGTGGTGAATAGCGCTCAGCCCAATCTGCCAAGATATTATATAGTATAGAAGTCAAAACTCAAGAAGTTATCATTGCTCTTAGTTAGCTACTTCAATACCTCAGAATGGAAAAACATGGAGGATTTCATTCTCCCCCGTAAATCCATCCTTCTCTGCCCCTATCCGCTTGTTGACACTTGAACTGGCTTTTGCATTTTGGCTTTTTCTCGCTCTGCTATTTGCAGGGAGAGTTGCCTTTCGTATTCAACAAGCATTCTGACGATTGGGTTCTCTAGGTTGACCTTATGCAGGGTTGCACGCCCAATTTTCCTTGATGCAGTAACTAAGCCGAGATCCTCTAGATCCTTGAAGTACTTGTAGAATGTGAGCTTGCTCATTCCCAAGGCTTCCACAATCTCTTTCTTGGTGAAGTCATTCAGCTTGTAGTCTATTAAGTAGTCTAGAATCCTGAGTTTCGGCGAGTTGCCTAAAGCTCTGATTAAGAGCGAATCGTATTCCATTTTTGTCAAGTTACATGTTAGTGGCAAAGGTATATATGCTTAACTGTCTAAAGGTATTATTAGTGTACCCATATGAGACGGGATTATTCAGACTCTGAAGTTAGAGCTTTGATCCTAGATTGGCTACAGAGGCATGGAAGGTGGGGTGCCCACTATTTCCCACTAGATACGCTCATCAATAAGCTTTCACACGTGGTCAGAAACAACGGGAAGAGAATAAGGGAGTTTGCAAAAGAACTTGTCCAAGAGAACTACCTGCTAATCCACAAGGGAGGAGAAACCGTATCTTTAAACCCGTCCATGAATAGAGACATTTTAGAATGCATAAAGACAATTTCAAAAATCTAAATCATAGAATTCGAAATGGAAAGCGATAAAAGATCAAGGGAGACTTAGAAACAGTGAATCTTCGGAGAACGAATAGGGATGTTTAAGGCGATCCATTACAGGGATGTGCCGAGTGAAAAGGTGGAGGAGAAGGGTTCGAAGGGGATAACTATTAGGCGGCTGATCACGAGAGATGATGGAGCCGAGAACTTCGCCATGAGGCTCTTTGAAGTTGAGCCGGATGGACAGACGCCTCTTCACTCACACGACTGGGAACATGAGGTCTTCATACTGGACGGAAAGGGATTGGTGATGTGTGGCGAATCAGAAGTGATGGTAACCCACGGGTACGTAGTCTTCATTCCGCCCAACGTGAAACACTGTTTCAGAAACCCTGGACAAGAGAAGCTAAGTTTCATATGCTTGATCCCTCACAAGAAATGACTTCTGGTGGAAGAGCAAATAGGTTACGGAACCTTCTTGCGTTCGCCCTGAATTCACACTAAGAGAATGCGGCCCCATAAAGGTCATTAGCCTATGGCTATAGGCTCGAAGCCTACCCCCTATCTCCTTATCTCAGAATGATAGTTTATGTCTTCGCATCATTGGAAGGGGTGGGATAGGATCTGTTATCGCTATCGTCTTGGACTTTTGTCCTGGGAACTAGGCAAGCCAAGGAATGGTGTGGTCGAACTCGTGGATTCGGGGTTCCCGATTAGCCTTGCCGCCTTGGTCGGAATGGTTTCCTTCTACCTTGTCAGGTCGATGGAAAGGCTTATAATCTCATTCAAGGAAGATAGTTATGATTTTTGGACAAATCGCTCAGGTGCATAAGTATGCGATTAGTGACAAGATATGGGGTGGTCTTGCTAGCAGTCCTTATGGTCACTTCTGGGAATATTGCTGGCGCATTTGGCAATCCGCAACCACAGCTCTTTGACAAATATATCTACCAATTAGGTGGACCGGGCAATGACACTCAAGATGCCTTTGGTACTCCGGGCAAAGACTTGATCGTGCAGGATGGCAGAGGAGGCAACGATTCTCAGTATGCTCAAGGCAGTGATGGCGACGACTGGGTCTACCAGACGGGAGGAAAGGGCGATGATGACCAATCAGCAGGAGCTGGCTCTGGAAATGACTTCATTGTTCAGAAAGGCGGAGAAGGCAACGATGATGCGTCGGTCGAAGGCGCTGATGGTAACGACTGGATCATCCAGAAAGGCGAAAAAGGCAACGATGACATAATAGGAACGGGTGGTCGTGGAAATGACTCCGTTGTTCTGGAGGGTGGAGATGGAAACGATGCTATAAAGGTAGACGCCGGTGATGGTGATGACTTTGTCATAATCTATGCTGGAGAGGGCAATGATGCGACCACGTATGATGCTAGTATGGGCAGAGACTGGGTTATTATTGACGGTGGTGTAGATGAAGATACATTGACGATTTACGCAGTTGAGAATTGCACAGTGATTGAAAGTGGTAGAGTCATCTACAAGTCTGGCAAGGGCGGATCGATCATTATCGTGAAAAATTTCGAGCATATCACGATCATCGAAAGATGAAGAATAGCCAGTTTTCACATAGCAAAAGAACCCATGCTCCGCCTACTAACGACCCGTTATCAGGGCTCCCATCATTTTCAATGTTGAGGATTATCCTAACTGAGCCGTCAAACATGATTTCCACGCCTTGAGGAAATAGCCAAACCTTGAAAAGACCAAAGCTTCAGAAGATGCTTCCGCTTCCAATTGGTCACCGGAGCCCTCAAACCTCATATAGTGATCTTGCAAAAGAGATCCTAACCTCTCCTCAAATTGTTCCTTAACTTGTTAGCCGCATGTACTGAATAGGCAAAGTAGTGGAAAAATTCGAGGAACAACTTCTAGTAGAAGTATGCTACTCCGGGCGGCCTCTCTTCCTCCAGCTCGCCCGTAATAGTATTTGGTTTCAACCCTAGGTCTTCCAGGGTTCTAACGCCTATGACGGGTCTAGCCTCCTTGAAGCAGGCCACTAAGGTGCCCCCCTCTCTTCCTCTGAGAATGATCCCTATTGCATAGAGCTCAGCGCCGACCCTTCTGCCATCGCCAAGCTCAAGTTCCATGGCCTTCACAGGTAGTTTAAGGCCACCTATCTTCTTCACAATCTCTATAGGGAAAACAGTAAAAGACGCGCCCGTATCGACGAGTACGCTGTCCAATGTGAGCCTATCGCTAGTTCCGATAACTTCCACTTTAACGATTACATGACCCATAATGAACCCATGGAAGACTATGCTGATGCCCCACTAATAAAGATGTACAAAATCGATTTCAGCCAAAGCTAGGCACCGGCATTCCATATGCATAAAGGTTCTCTGCATTTCTTTCTCAAAGATGCCTTGAAAAGATCGTGCCGGGGAGCTAGTTCCGATCTCAGTTTGAGTTCACAGCGATCACTCTATATATGTGAAGCTGACCCAGGATTCCTGTCAGCCTCAACGCCCTAGTCTGAATGATTTCTAGCGGATCAACCAATAGGTTATGTACTTCCTAGTCTTCGCCCCGAATCTGCACAAAGGCGATGCGGCTCGACAAAGGTCATTAGCCTATGGCTATAGGCTCAGAGCTTACCCCCTCCCTCTCCCTTCTTGGCCGAAAAATAGCAAAAATAAAGCATTTATAGTATTTCAACTAACAATGTAGTAGGTGATTTGATGGCTTACGAAGTTGAGGTGACTAGGCAGGGGCAGACCACTATACCCAAGCCCTTAAGGGAAAAGTACATGATTGACGAGGGAGACAAGATCATATACGTTGACTTGGGCGACCACGTAGCCATTTTGCCAGTACCTAAACATCCAGTAAAGGCTTTAGAAGACTTGAGGATTGAAGTTAAGGAGTCGGTATACGAGATGAGAAAAGAGGCTTTGGAAACTGCCAAAAGGCTTGTGGACAAAAAACTAGAAGGGTGATTCGGATCTTAATCGAGTCAGACCTGCTACTGGCCTCTATAAAGAGGGAGGATAGGCTCAAACCTATAGCCAAGAGGATTTTGGAAGGAATTGATTCTGGCAGGCTTAAAGGGGTCTACGCCTCCATCGCCACAATACAAGAGATAGTCTTTTAGTTCTGCAACAGACAACTGTTCAACGAGCTTGTTAAGGCTGTCAATGCCCTTCTACATCTGAAGAACATGGAATGGATTGCGATAACACCGGAGATATGCTTGACAGCTTCCATACTGATAAACGAGCACAATGTCAGCCCCTTCGATGCCTATCCCATAGCAACAGCATTACTGAGAGACAGAACGATACTAAGCACCGAGCATGTCTATGATAAAATTAAAGGGATAGAAAGAGTAGACCCGAAAGATCTTATTGAAAAACTCTAACCACCTTCATATGTCCCTCTTCATATGTTTACCTTTCTACATTCTTTCCCGCATACTACGAAAAGTCTTGATCGCTTTATCTGGAAACTGGGCTACGTTTCGAGTGAGAGAAAGCAATCAAGGCAATTATTGTTTCTTTTCGTTCGCATCTGTGCGCCTTCATCTCTTCTTATTTTTCTCTCTCCCTCTCTTATCTGCTAATTACATAATAAATGTCATAAAATAACTGACGAGTTATTTCTGGCAGTTTTCTCGGTCTTCCGTCTTCCGGATAGATTTGTTCTCACATTTGTTCACCCAAACATCAACAACAGAGCCACATCTTTCACACAGTGCCAAATCGCTCTGCCATTCTATACTCCAAGCATCTTTACCGTTATCACTTCTGTATTCCTTGCATGTTGGACAATAGCCTCTCATGGAACCAGAAAACAAGCTATCGTCGAGATAGAATGTAGTTTACGTGAGTGCTAAATTCCGTTTACACCTGAGGGATGATCAACTACGGAAAGGCTAGGATAGCAAAACTTTTATTCAGAATAGTCTACATGCATTTGAGGGATGAAACGTGTCTGAGTATGAAATAAAACCAATAGCCAAGAAGGAGTTGCCACCTACAAGAATAGGAACATATGACAGGATGAAAGCTGATTTGGAGAAGAAGGAGAAGGGAATCTACGAGATAAGCATCAAAGGGAAGAAAGCCTCCAACATTGTTGCTGGCCTCAGAAAGAAATTGGACCCTAAGAAGTTCAAAGTCTTTACAAGAAGCGCGAGATGTTTCGTAGAAGTTCTCTAACTAGCCCTGTGCCAGCCTCAAAAAAAGATTCTGCAAGATTTTCCTCAATTTTCTTAATCATCAGAATCACCTCGTTTTTCTTTCATCTTTTTTGCAACTCTTTAAGGGCGTTGTCTCCCAGTTCTTCTATAAGTTTCATAGCAATTGGACCCTAAGTTCGAAGACAGAGCAACGTTCATCGAAGGAGTCCATAGAGTCCTAAGTCCGGGAAGCAAATACTTCCTCATGTATTTCAATTAGGGAAACAGCCCAAAGTGGAACCATTTTACCAGGGCACAGAGCGCCGAGCTATCTAAAGATGAAGTGCTGATGAGAAAACTGAAACATAGAAGGTCAACCGCCGCAACGACGAAAATAGATGATAAACGTAAAAGGCTAGAGATGAATAAGGCATTCGAAAAACACTTCACTTCAACATGTCACAAGAATGGCAAACCCAGCTGCAGATCAGTGGTTGATAGTTCAAGGGATTTGTTTCCAGTAGGCGGCCACCCTAGGCTGTCCAAACAGGGACCCAATCAGTCATGCCCTCTTGACTTCTTTTCAACTAGCCCCTTGGCTTTTCCAAACAGCTTCTCGCGGTCTATAGACCCTGCAACAGATAAAAGGCACGAATGCCTATGAAAAGGTCAATCCCAATGCTTGGGTTGTTTCGAGGGGAATCAGAGAGTAGAAATGCAAACTTCGATGTCTAATGAGCTCATCAGAATCTTGAAAACTCAGAGATACCACTTGATCGGCGCCCACTCAGCCGTCAAACGTTGCAGATGGCATTACGAAACGTTAGTTCATAGCCGACCTTGCTATAAACAGAAGTTCTACGGGATAAAGACCCACCAGTGCATCCAGATGACGCCCACGGTCGTCCACTGCACGATGCGTTGCTTATTCTGTTGGCGCCTCCAAAGCGGAGACGAAGGATTAGAATGGAACGAGACGGTTTCCCCTGAATGGGATGACCCGGAGACGATAATCGAAGGCTGCATTCGAGAGAAGATCAGGATGATAAGTGGATACAAGGCCAATCCGAAAGCTGATCCGATCAAGTTTGAGGAGGCCATGACTCCGAGACACGTGGCTATAAGCCTCACGGGTGAGCCTACGATCTATCCTTATTTGAGCGACCTCATTGGAGGCTTTCACAGACGCGGGTTCACGACCTTCTTAGTATCGAATGGCACGTTGCCAGAAGCTCTATCCAAACTGGATGAGGAGCCTACGCAGCTCTACATATCCATATACGCACCTGACGAGAGAACATTCCTAGAGACGTGCCGCCCTTGGCTCCATCACGCTTGGGAAAGAATCGGTGAAACGCTTTCCATGTTACAGAGCTTCAAATGTCCAACAGTGATCCGGCTTACTCTCGCACGAGGTCTCAACATGAAAGAACCTGAGAGATACGCCGAGATCCTTACGAAGGCCAACCCAACGTATGTGGAGCCCAAAGCATACATGCACGTCGGCTTCTCGCGGCTGAGGCTAGGGTATGACAGTATGCCGAGCCACAAAGAGATCTGGGATTTCGCAGTCCAATTGGCTGAGCAAACGGGCTACAACATACTCAACGATGCGCCGGAGAGCAGAATCGTATTGTTGAGCAGACTGGCGAAGCCGATATTACTAGGAAAAGACTGAAACTATTTGAAGCCTTCTAAGTATCTCGCTTCTGCTTTGAACATCTCGTCGACCATCCTTTCGGTCTCATCAATAGTCAGTATCGCACTCGTCAAAGGATCCAGTAATATCGCTTGAAGAGCCAAAGTCTTGTCCTTCTCAACAGCCGCTTTGACCCCTAGTTCGTGCACGTTTATATTTGTTCGGTTCAGTGCGGCGCATTGAGGCGGCAGATCACCAACATAGCAGGGATGGATGCCGTCTTTATCGACTAGGCATGGGACCTCAACGCAGGATCCTTGTGGCAGATTGGTTATGAGGCCCTCATTCTTGACGTTCGCGTTAATCCGCCGAGGCGTACCGGTCTCAATCGAATCGATTATGTATGAACAGTACTCGTGGCTGCGACGGATCGGAAACTTCTGGTCGCTGTCTATTAGGCGCCTGAGTTCCTCGTCTTGGCGCACTCTGTTCTTCTCCATCTGCTCCAGGGCGTCCATGCGGTAAACCAGTTTGAACCTTTCGAAGAGCTCAGAACGTTTCCTAAAGTAGGGAACATACTCCGACATATGCTGGCTGGATTCCGTGTTGAAGTAGTCAAACGCGTTAAAGATCTCAACTCGAACGATGTCTGGACCAGCCCAATGTGCATCTGGACGTGAATAGAGGGTTGGGTCCTTGAACTTCTCCCTTAGAAGAGGGTAAGCATCCTTTCCGCGCCACTTGAATTCTAGGAACCAAGCCATATGGTTTATGCCGGCGACCCAGTAAGAGATCTCATCAATCGGTGCACCCAGATACCTTGCGAGCTCCGAGGCTGTCCCTTGAACGCTGTGGCATAAGCCCACGTTCTTTACATGGGTGTAATCGTTCATGGCCCAGCATAGTATTGCCATAGGGTTTGTATAGTTTATGAGCCAGGCGTTCGGGCATAGCTCGTCCATATCGTGGCATACACCTAGCAGTACAGGTACATGACGTAAACCGTAGAAGACACCGCCAGGCCCAATTGTGTCGCCTATGGCTTGCCTAATTCCGTATTTCGCAGGAATCTCCAAGTCTAGCCTATTCGCCTCAAACCCTCCAACCCTAATCGAGACTATAACGTAGTCGGCGCCCTCCAATGCAACGCGACGATCCGTAGTGGACTCCACTCTGGTTTTGAAGCCATTCTGACTGACAAGCTTCCTTGCAAAAGCCGCGATGAGATCTAATCTTTCCATATCAATGTCCATCAGCGCGATGGTGCTATCTCTCAGCTCAGGATAAGACAGAAAGTCGGTTATCAGATTCCTAGAAAAGACATGGCTTCCAGCACCGATGATCACGATCTTAGCCAACTATGACACCTCCTTGGGATAGGAGACTTCCATAACTAAAAAGCTTTGCAGGATTTCTTTTTAACTTCTCTTGAATGAAGGAATCACTTTCGCATCATCTTTCTGAACGTGCGCTATGTTGCAGCTATAGTTTCCTTCATATATTTTAGTGCTGCTCTAACGTGTCTATCAACGGTTTCTATGCTAGTGTATTGATGGTTCTCAAGAACAGGTGAGCATTCTTCCGATGATAGAACCCCTTCGTATCCTATCTTCTTCAACTCTTTTATAAAGACTGGATAGTTTACAAGCGGTCTACCTTGGAAGGGTTTTCGTACAGTCTCTCCTGACGGATCTTCATCAAATTCTAACGAACCATAGTGTGACAGGACTATTAGGTCCTTACATTTTTGGACGGCTTCTCTCACATATTCATCGTCTTGTCTTCCTAGCAGCGGCGAATCTAGACATAATTTCACATTGTCTTCATTGACCTCTTTTACCATCTGTAAAACGTCTTCGTATCCATAATTTACGACCGGAGGATGATTCTGTAAGGCGAGGATTACATCGTATTCTTCGGTCCATTTTGCGCAGTCTTTCATTGCCTCAACACACCAGTTCCATTGTTGCAGACGCGTGGGACTTGGATTATACGTAACTTCAAGACTGCTCTGGCTGACGCCCAGTACGACTCAGCAAAAGTTAGAAAAATGGTAAACGAGCATGACGCTGAACCAGTCATACCTTACAGGAAAGGTTCAAGGATTAAGAACTCCTTAAGGGTTAGACGTGACTTCACTGTCCATGGAACCAAACGCCTGGGCCTCTTGAGAAAACGTGCAAGCACAGAAAGAGTTTTCAGCAGAGCCAAAGAATAGCTTCTCCTGGATCACCTTAGAGTTAGAGGACTACAACAAGCTTTCATATCTTGCTTAAGCTTCTCGGCAATGTTCACAGTAGCTCTGACAGCGGTTAGACAATGTCAAGCCCGCTTCATAAGAAGCATAAAACACTACACCACTCAATGAGACGTGATGAAGAGACTTCTAAAGGTCTAAGATAGGCTTAAGTATTGGTGTCTTGATGTTGGGAGAGTATGGAACAGAGAAGACTCCACATCGTGCTGGTCTGCCATACTGAAGCTGATTTTCCAGGTGGCTGGACGGTATTCGATAAGTATCAGCCCATGATTGAAGAGAAGATACAACACGTTACCGATGCTATAAGAAAGACTCTCAAGATGACCTATTGCGTCACAGGGGAGTTTATTGAAGACAAGATTGAATGCGTTTGGCCGTGGATCGACAAAGGACATGAAATCGGCGTACATTCTCACATTTTGGGCGGTCATCGGCATGCTCATTCCTATAAGGCTCCTTATAATTACCGTGAAGATGTGAAGGGCATCCTCAACCAGGATAGATTTGCCCGACCATTCCGCGACATGCTAGTAGCCCACGGGGTCCCTGATCCTGTCACTCATGTAAGCGGAATGTTTACCTTTAGAGACTCCACTATCCGCGTGCTTGAAGACGCTGAATTCGAAGTGGACTGCAGCTTGTTACCGGGGGTTCGCTTCCAGCACTAGGCCACAGGTGATTTCGTTCTATGTGATAACAGACAACGAATATCCGGCACCCCCTACCACCCTTCCTATGAAAACCACTGCAAGGAAGGAAAAGCAAAACTTGTTGAACTGCCAGTATCTGGATGGCTAAGCAGAAACGATTTACTGACGAAACAAGCGGCAGATTTGCAGAAACGATTGATGTCGAACAAGGCTGTAGATATCTCCCAAATGTATTGGCATCACTTTGAATTCGCTCGTGAAGAACTTAGTTGGGCGAAGGGTAGCCTAACTGAAGCAGAGCGCTTCCTCATCCAGTTCGGCAAGATAGATTCCGTGCAGTTTTCAACGGCTAGAGAGGCCGTTTTCGATTGGAAAAAACAAAGCAAATGATTTGATTTCTAAGCAGCATAGTACGTGATATTCCAGCGCGCGCCAAAAATGCAAATCGACTTATTGCTTCCTTTCAGTAGGGCATAACCCAGGCAGATCTTATTACTAGTGCTACGACACAGCAGATAATCACCCCTATGCCCTCTCCCATAGCCAAGCCTGAAGCAGCAACCTGTTTGTTTCCCTCAAACCACTTTTTCCCTAAACTTCGCGCTATCAGAACGCTGGATAAACCTCCTACAAAAAGCGTAAGTGTCTGTGGTATAGCCATTGTAGCCCCGGCAACGAGTGCTGCGGCCGAGATGGGTAAAGCCAAGAAGTCCACTACCGCAGAAAGGATAGTCATTGCAGCAAAGCTGGTTATGACCCACTCAATTCTAAATAGCCCGGTCACTCGTGTGATCCACAATGAATCATATGTGATCTGTAAAGGCCAGAAGATCTCTACACCGGGGTATGTGGCAGAGGGTATCGGAGCCATCCTCCAAAAGGCTCTTACATAGACGAAGCCCATCAACATAGTGAGCGGCCAAATGACCCACCAAATCTTGATAAAGCTACGCATGCTAGTGCCAGTTAGATCTCCGAGTTTATAGATGCCACACCAACCTGCGCCGCTCGCGGGGTTCATAGGCGCAAGCCATATGTCGGGATTGGGGTATCCGCTTAACCATATGCCCATATTTCTGAGGGGGAAAACCACATCCTGACCAGTCATGCCGTATATTCTTGCTGTGATAAGAGTGTTTGCGATCCCGAAGCCCACAACTATGATCACACTCCACCATACTGGAAAATCTGGCACAAGCCATCGTACTAGGATGATGTTAGCAACAGATCCAATCAAGAAGATGATAAAAACCCACTGCATTGAATATGCGTCTGATATAGAGTTACGTTGAGAATTACGACGCGTCCGACCGAACTTGAATACGCCAGTAAGCGTTTTAGGGTGAAGTATTAAGTGTGCGAATCCCACGGCGAGACCTATGCCGATCATGGGAGAGGCCCACAGGTAAAGGGTGGATCTTTGCAGAGCCAATCCAATATTCATGCCTGGCTCCCACCACTTTGTCGGCGCAAGACTGTATCTTACGCTAAGCCAGTTTCCGAGAAAGTGTATTGAAAAGGAGCTGATGAACATCGCTATGATGACTTTGAAAGGAAGCACCAATCCAATGGCAAAGAATAAGACATCAGTGGCTATGCCAAGCGATGCCCCCGGAAAGAACCATTCAACGAAGTAGTTGAAATCTACCCAAGGGACAGGTATAAACTGAAATTTGTAGCCTAGCGATTGGACTATCAGCGGTAGCCCGTACAAGAATAAACCATATACGAAGCCTATGGTGGCGGTAATGGAAAAGACCGAAAGTTTTTTCTGATCCCTCCCTGTCAGAGTAAGAATGGTCTCACTAGTTACAGTCTCTATTGGAAACTGAAGATGTTCTATTTCAACATAGAGTCGCCTAGCAAACAAGCCCATCATCATCCACGTTAGCCCGCTTATAGCTGAGTTGAAGACCATAATCGAAACAGGCACAATCCATTCTTGGTCCAAGAAATCCCTACTGTACCATATTCCGGTTTCAGGACGAGGGGCGTACCAAGATGGTAGGTCTTTCAAACCAAAAGCCAAGGAGGTCGGTGAGTTGACGAAGTATAAACCATAAAGGGCTGTCAGCGCAACACCAGCGTTGAGAACGGAGGTCGTCGTAGAGAGATAAAGAACCGCAGCCTCCTGCTTTTTGAACGGCGTGCCCGTAAGCCGCATAAGTTCAACAAACAGTATGATAGCAAACCATGAAACTGTCCAAGCCATGTATGAACCGGAGGCGCTCATCAAGAAAATCCATATATAAGCTGGTTGGAAGACCAAGACCGAATAAAGACCCGCGAGAATGGACCTCCAAGTGAAACCATTTTCAACCTTTTCCTCTTTCAAATTTTTGCCTCCTCTGACTTAAACTTTGACGTGTATTTGTTCTTCTCTTCGGGCATGAGGGATCTCCATAAGAGCAGTTGCTTCCTTAGCCTGTCCATGAATCTTCGGTTGGAAGTGATCCAAGCTTCCGTAGATCCGCTGATTTTCCTTAGCAAGACTTCTACGCTCCATCTTTCCGTCTTCAGGTCTTTAGCAAACCTTATTTCGGTTCTCTGGGAGATGCCACGCTCATAGGGCTCAAGCTTGGTGTCAACTATTAGGTTGTTGGTGATCCTTTCTGCTTCCGTCTTCTCCTCATAGGAGGTGTTCAACACTGAGAAGAGTTCAGCCCTTTGACCGATGTGAGGTCTTATGTACTCCTGGATGTACACTATGATTCCTTTTACCTCTTCATCAGTGCTTACGATGAAGGGTAGCGGTATGTTCCACTCGGACCCGATCGGCCTTGTGGGAATCCTCCAGACGCGTTCGAGGGAAGGAGTGACTTTCTTTGATACCTCTCGGGCCGGATAGAGGGTGGAGAGGAGGGTCACACCCATAGCGACGCCCGTCGCGGTTAACACCCATGTGGACGCAAAGTTCATTGCGGTCATAAACCCGGTAATCGCGCCGATTTTGCTTAGGATCATGGCGATTAAGTAGCCGAGGACGCCGCCCACCACGGCATATACCGAGGTTTCAGACAAGAACATAAAGGATATGTGAAGCGGGGAGAGCCCAACGGAGGAGTATATGCTAATATCCCTAGTTCTCTCGTGCATATTGCCGAGCATCAGGTTAAGTATTACAAAGCAACCCAGCAGCATCGGGACCACCTGGAATTGCCAACCTATCACGGTGAAAGCTGTTCTCGCGGTTAAAAGGTACATTTTGTCCTGAAACCCAACATATGTTTCCAAGGCCGGCGTAGTGAAGAAGATGTCTTCGGCGGCCGATGGAATGGCCGCTACATCTTCAAACACTATTGAAACGCTCGTTATGTGGCATCCTAGACTGACGGCTGTTGTCAACGGCATCAATATACAAGAGTCCATCGATGCGTGGGAATTATACGTTTGCGAGGGCGCTGTAAGGTCCAGCGGTGTGATCGGCTCACCATCCAGTCCCGTAATCGATTGGAAAATAGTGGAATTCACGATGCCTACCACTTCGAAACTTACTCCTTCGATCATTAAATCAACCGGAGTCCGTCTTATCCCAAGTTTGTCGGCCATTCTTCCACCGATAATGCATTTGTATTTGTAGTTATCGTAGTCTGTAAACCATCTCCCGCCTGGAAGGAGGGCAACTTCAACTGTGCTTACCTCGCTTTCTTGCGGGGCTAACCCGAAATATGCGTAAGCTCCGGCAGTTCGGTTTCCATAAGCCACGTACGATGTAATGGATGGGTTGGAGCTCGCCAGCGTATGTAGTTCTGCCCGAGGGCATATTACAGCTTCTCCTTCATATTTTCTTTGGAGGGCGCTGAGCATCTCCTCAGTTATCCCAAATATCGCGAGCCCATAGCTTGGCCGTTTTATCAATACGCCTTGGTATGAGGGTGTACCTTGTATTGGGAACGGGCGGGTCAGGAGTATGGCACTTGTGGACGTGAACATTACGAAGCCGGTTGAAATTAAGCATATCGTAGTAATCGTTAAGACGAACCTTAGTTTTCTTCTCTTTCCGTACTGGATCCCTATGCTGTAGGCCATGATGGCTGCGCTGCCCCTACTTATTTCGGTCAAGTGTAACCCACGCATCGATACTGCGAAACCTTTTATAGTTGAGTAAAACATTCCGACCAAAATTGCCATGATTGGCAGGCTGAGGATCAAGACAGAGACGCCGAGCAGAACCATTAGTGCATCGGAGGCCAACCCAACACCCGGGTGCATGAAGACAAAGAGCAACATAAAGGATGTGTATAATCCAGCTATAACCAATAACCTTTTCTTTGCGGTAGCTGCAAATATAATCCTTTCAAGGAGAAAAATGAATGGCATGGACAGTGCTAAATAGAATAATGTGGTGTACACAGCGTCTTCTGTTACCAACCTTGTGTCAATGTAAACTTTTCTGCCGATGGACCACGCCTTCGTCGCGTACATTTCTGACAGGTAGTACTGTTTGTTCTCGAGGGCTTGATAGGCCTGCTCCAAAAGTCCTTTGGTTTCTTTATATTCTTTCGCATAACTGATGTTTAAGCCGAAATTACTGAGTACGGTTAGTCTACTGTTGCCGAGCCAGTACAGGTCCTCCGCAAAACTCAGCTTCGGGTGCGATATTACGTACTGCTCTTGCGGATTTAACTTGTATCCACTTCCTGTTGGGTGTTCTTGACTTGCATTGATCATGAGGCCCAGAGGGTATCTGGTAGCGTATATGCTCTGCATTATGATCTCAACGGGCTGGTTGGGTTCCAGATAGAACGCGGCAGCGGACTGAGCGTCATCAAACGCGGCGCCCCATGGTTCTGAGATGGTATATCCGTAGTGCCAAGGTGCCGTGTGAGAGTCCTGTCGAAATATGGAAAAGCTGAGACTCACATCCCCAGCTGACTGCGGGGGCCCGCCCCAAAATTCGGGGTCTACAGCGTCCAAGAGGATGAGAGTTCCACATTTATGCACCGCATAGAATCCTACCTCTTCGTCGACAAGGAAAGCCATCGAGTGAGGTGCGTAGGTGAACCTGCCAAGGTCCGGACCGTATATGATGTTACCCGTGGTTTCGTTAAGCATGTAAGCTTCAATATTAAAGGCTCCCGTCTGAATATACATGTTAGGGAAGTAAAAGTTTCCATTCTTGTCGGTCATCTGCCACAAGTCAACACAAGAACCTTCGGTGAGAGGGCGGTGCATCCAGATTATCGCGTTCGCAAGTGGTGTATACCATGCGATGCTTTCGTTGTAGTACCCCACATGCCCCTTAAAAAAGTATCCTGAAAAACCCATGTCTAGGGCGGGCGGGTCATGCATCCGATTGAATGTGGAAGGCGCGTAGACTTCGGCAAAGTTTTCGGTCTGAACCAGTGTATGCAGAATACAGTGGACGAGCCACGCGTTAATCTTAATATTATAAAAGTTCAACCTGTCGTAGGTGTCAAGAGGCGTCCTATAGCGAACTCTCCGGTCTTGGGCGGTTGTTATGAGCATCCCAGACCCCCTGTTTTGGAACATAGGTTCTGCATCTGACGGGAATATAGGGTACATGGGGGCGAGGTGTACCATCCCCGAGTATGCGCCAGCTCCGCCAGCTCCAAGGGATACACCTTGACGATTAACCTCGATGTCTAAACCCAGTTGACGGTTTGCCTCTTCTTGAATTGAGAACACATAATCAGCAATTCCAGACCACTTCAGATTGGCTCTATTCCATTGGGCGCCGTAGAAGCCTCCGGAGTTGCATAAGACGGGGATATCGGTGCCATCTGTTATGTCTAGGTTCATTAAAAAGATAACTTTTTTCCCAATCTCCGTGTAGTCTTTTCCCATCCGTCCGTAGAAGTAATCTTCGACAAACCATCTGGAGCCCTCAAGTCCTTGATTGTACCCTGAGAAGGCGACGAACATTATGGTGTACTTTGGCGGATTTGCCTTGAAGAATTTGGCGAGTTCAAGTAGAACTGATATCCCAACTGCCTCTGTGGCCCCTGGAGCCACAGACGGAATCCAGGAGAATGAGTCGTAATGGGCACTTATGATGAAAAATTGATCTGGGTACGTCGTTCCTCTTATGTAGCCGATCACATTTCTCCCCACCAGCTTTTCCCAGCGGGTTTTCGCCATTATCTTGAGAGTCACCTCTCCTTCACTTAGGAACGATATGAGATTGTCACCGTCCTCCTTTGAAACGTACAACCTGGGAAAATTGAACGGGAGGTTTATGGTTTTTAGTTCAGCCTCCTCTCTTGTGGTTTCCTCGGGCGCTGTGAAGATCACTGCCTTAGCACCCATTTTTGCAGCGTCGATCCATTTCCTCCTAACGTTAAACTTCATGAGAACAATGCTACCCTCAAGGTCTTTACCTGTGTAGTCCGCCAGTTCACCATCACCGACGTATACGAGGGGCCCAGTCACCCCGTCTGGCGGGATTATGACAGGTAACACCCTATTCGGAAAGACCGAATAAGCTTTAATCGGTTTTTCCGGTGAGGGTGATAAGACGGTGACATTTGCACCATAATCGATCGGTACTGTAACGTTAAACTCGTGGAAACCGATATCCGTAAGGTCATACTCCTTAAACGTCTCCGCAATGTATCGCATAGCTTCATAGTAGCCGGGATAGCCGGTGAACCTTGACCCCACGTTAGCAAAAACCTGTATATGCTGTTGAATTCGAGGCATACTCACCTGATCAACAATCTCTCTGTAAGAGATCTGAGATCCCTCTGGAGAAGTATTGGAAGTTTCAACTCCCACCAAGCTCCCGCCGATCAACATAGAAATAAACAGCAAAAAAAAAGTACATTTTCGCAGCATGCCATCCCGCCCAACCCGAGAAACTCCGTTATGTTGTACCGGTTACAGGCATATAAGTTTTTCCAACAAATGCGCAGGAGCATCTGTGGACCTCGAAGAGTAAAGTTAATGTCGAGACGTTTAAGGGCTTCCGGTGGCCGGCTTTCTTCGCGGTTCATGTCTTTGCGCTAAGTCTCTCTTTGCCTAGCCTTTCCTTAATTGATTCGCAACCATAAAACAGACCGTAAGATTAAGTCTACCTATGTCTACAAGTGCTCGGCAAGAAATTGATCCATGGCTTTAACGTCTAGAATATGTCCTTGATTAGGGGTAATAATCTCAATCAAGTTCTCAGGAGCGCCTGCATCGCGGTAGATCTCCTTGATTTCAGCGAAGGCATGTAACGATGTCGGGTTAAATGAACAAGACTCATTATGTGGACTCAGCACATCGAGTTCTCCCCACTGAATGGCTAGCGGTCGTGGTGCTATGAGTGCAGCAATGTCACTTCGGTCGCCGTACAGCAGCAATCTGGGAATGACATGTGCTTCTTTGTTACGACAATAGTTGAAGATTACCTCCATCGAAGTGACGGTGCCGCTGGCGAACGTTGCCATCACGGTCTTGTCAAGAGCACTGACCAGAAGCGCCAGATCTCCTCCGTACGATAGGCCGACCACACCAATCTTTGCTTTCGGCCCTAGGTGTCGCAGCAGTGTTAGACCGCGCAATAGGTCGAATGTCGTGTCGCCAATGATACACCGACCTCTCATGTACAAATAGTAGCCTAAATATGAAAAGGGAAGATATGGCATCGTCCACTCCGCTGCACTACCAAGATCGCGCAGATACCCGAAGCCACGGTTCTCTATGGCCAGCACACGATAGCCTCGCTGCGCCAAGTGCAATCCAGCTTGGCGGTATGCACCCGAAGGGTCGACGAGACCTATCATTTCCACTATGCCTATGCCGTGGCCCGGGATCGCTAAGACACATGGTGTTTCATTGGTTACATCCTTAGGTTCCAGTAGATACGCTGGAATACGTATACCTTCACCGCCATCAAAGGAAACGAGTCGACAGGTAATGCCTTTTCCAAGCGTTTTATCTTCGTGAATTTGCAGTGCACCAACTGTGAGCTCAAAAGGGTTATTCTCATCCAACTGAGGGCGAGGCCCCAGCAATTCCATGAGTTTCCCCCTAAATGCTACCTGCCATGCACGATAATCGTCGAAGGATTGTTTACATCGACTGTACGAAAGTTCGCGCGGCGGATCACCAAGATTGAAACGCAGGTGAAGAAACTGTGTATCTGTTAATTCTTCAGTCTGTTTTCGGGTATGAATCTTAACCCCAAAGTCACGATATCTCAACTGATGCTTCCCTATCCTTTTTTGCTAACATCACATCTGAAACTCCTTTTAAGAGTTTCGGTTCGTCTGTTTCCTTTGTAAGAAAGCGTCTCTCTATACACCTGAGATGATGTCATATTTTCAAAGCATAACGCCATGGTTACGACGTTGAACAGCAGCCTTGTTATTTTCCCTTCATTATCTCTTAAGGAAATAGAAGAAGACCTTCTTGGATTCAATTTCCGCTTTCATAATTTTGGCCATCTGCAAGTGCAGAGTCGTTGAGATTGCACAGAGTATCATCTTTGACGTTGAAAGACTCTAATTCTCCACTCAGTTCGAACCTCTATCATTGAATCTTCATTTTGCTCCCTGGAGGAACGCGTTAGCGTTTCTCAGGCACAAAATCTGGAATTGGGAAACCCAGAAAAATGCAGAATGTTTCAAACTATGTTTCACCCTCACATTGTCACAAGTTACGTTTCCCTCGTTTCCTGCAATAATGCTTGTTATATGTTTAGAATCAATTGAGCCAATGCTTATCCTTGAACTTGAGGCTATTTCACCTGACGTCATATATGTCTCAAATTGTTGTTGTTACAAATCATAAGTTACCAGAAACTACGTTGCGCGATATTTGGGATCAATCGTATTTCTTCTGTATCTTCGGCTTATGTTCAGGAAGGTTTTGAAGTTGTCATGGCTCATCTCGTAAGGTAGATCGATATTGCTCAATATAAAACCACTCCCGTCACTGCCTATCCTAAGTCTGTCAATAACGTGGTTTCTGACATCTTCTATGCTCATCAGTCCTATCTGCTTACTTAGTCCTCCTTGAAAGCATAGGAAGTCTCCATATTTCTCCTTCAAAATTTTCAGATCCATATTGTCTTCCGGGCATACAGGGTTTATCACATCAAGCTTGGCGTTAACCAGTAAAGGGATCAAGGCATTTATGTTCCCATGACTATGCATATTGACGAAAGCCCCATGCTTGTGTGCTAGATCTATGGCTTTTTTGTGCCAAGCATAGATCAGATCTTCATAGAGCTTCGGATTCATGAAGGTTCCTTTGTTATAGCCCAGATCTTCAGCCCAATCTATCATCAAGGCTCCTCTTTCAAGCAAGTTCTTCTCGGCTTCCAAGTTGAACTCACCCATTTTGGCTATGAGCTTCCTGTAGAAATCCTTCCTCGTGTACATATCCGTAAGAGTTACCGCCAAAGGTCCTCTCAAATAGTACCATACTCCAGAAAAGAAGCCGTTAATGCTACATGTAGGAAAGAACCCTCTATCAGTTGTGTATCTCATTGCCTCCTCAACACCCTCATACCTCGACGGATCATCTGGGTCTGGGAGATATAACTTATCTATATGATCTTCGGATTCTACAGGATATTCCAGGTATTCCCGAGCCCACATGATTTTGGCGGTACCTAGGCGCCACTTCGCACCAGTCTCCCACTCTATGATATTCCAGTCTGATCCTGCCTCTACTATTTTTCTCATTTTGAATCCTCCCTCGCCTACGCCTATCAAGAAGTTGTCCAGGAAATCCGCTGTCTTGAGGGTTTTACACAGCCGATTTGAATCCTCCATAGTGATCCCCCATGCAACTCTAATACCCTCTCTTTCAGGTTTGCTTATGCCCTTGTCTACAAAGGGTGCAAATTTTGCCTGTGCCATTCTAGTGCTAAAGCCTATTAGTTGAGGTATAACTAATTGGTCTTCGTGGAGCAGTGTTGATAGAACACATTCAAACCTATTGACAGTCAGACCGTTCACCTTCCCGGTCTTTCTTATAAGTTCCCCTATTTTTGCTTATTGCTCAGCCTAAAACAGAAAATAGAGACACGCGAAACAAAACTCCGTATCTGAAGTCGGATTTCAAGAATAGTCTTGGTGGAGATTGATTTCATAGCGTTGTGCCAGAGGGATAAAGCACATGCTGACATATCTGAGCACACTAACTGTGCACTACCTTTGACCAATTTCGTTGAGATTATGGGACGTATCAGAGAATGTGAGAAACCATCTCACGAATGAAAAGAAGATCAGTACGAGTTTTCTAAAAAAAAGATATGTTTTGGGGTAGAGGGTTCACTCATAAGAGCTACCGTATGTAGTAGGTTAGCCATATTGCGACCGACGGTATACCCGTGCCAAATATAAGGCCAACGGCCAATGGCACAATCTTGCTTTCATAGAGACTTACGCCACCGATCCTCATAGTTAACCACTTCAATACTACCGCGATAATTAGCTCTACCATGCTCATGATGTACATACTGCCCATACTCAAAAGCAGTCCATATGGATTTAGTATCGCTCCAGGATACCTCATCCTTGTCAGATAGAACACAAGACCAAGGATGAATCCTGCTGCAGCCGTAGCGTAGGATTTCTCGTTTAAGATAAAGGCGGGCCAGCCTACCGTCCCTTCATGGTAGGTCGTAACCTGATAGTTAGATTCACCTGCGATGCGACTCATTTGACCAGCCATGTTTGTAGCGGCACCGTGAGTGTAGGCAAATTGCATGTATATGGGAATGGCTACGATGAGCATCACGAGGACCGCTAGTATTTGAGCTTTGAAGACGTCTTTGGATCTTGTCTTCGTTAGGTTGCCGACTTTATAGGACTCCCAGGAATCAGCAATCGGAATTACATCACATGCCCACCACTGTACCCAGAATACAGATCCCAAGATGACGATAGAAGAGTAACTAGCTTTCATGTCTACTCCCCATAGCCCAATGGACATCATTATCGCCACGATAAAGACATCCAAGTAGCGCGACCATTCCTGACCACCAAGGCACCCCCCAGTCTCTCCTCTAAACCTTCCACCAGCGATACTGATCATTACAATGATTACACCACAAAGAACTGCTACGATAAGTGGTACATTGACGATCACCAGCATGATTATCCAGAGAACGCCGAAGAAAATGGTTCCTAGGAATAGGTATAGATAGCGCATCGGCTCGCCTTGTTCAATCTCCGGATCCTTTGAAAAGATTGCTTTCAGAGTCTTCTTTACGAATCCACGATTCAAAACGAACGGGACGATCGCAATGAGAACCATTACCATAAAGATGGCATTCATGTAGCCTTGAGGCCATTCCATCGTCCCTCCTGCACCGAGAACACCAGGTCCGCCCCATTCGGTAAGCTCTAGGAAGTATCTGCCTGTACCCATAGGTCTTGTTAACCCAGCTGCATTGAAAAGTGGTGGAAGAATATACCAGAAGATAGGAGTAAAGATAAGACCTGTCACTAGAGCATCCATTGGAACCAGAAGCAACCAACCGAGTGCAATTGGATAAAAGGAGAAGAAGAGTGGAGCCCAAGGAAGAAGGTTCATCGGCGAAAGGTCAATCTCAAGTCGCGGTATTTTGGCGAAGAGTGGGACCCTATAAGGCAAGTCTACAGTGAAAAGCGTTAGGACACCACTGATTAGCATACCTAGCCAGAAGTACTTCTTCCGGAATAGAGGCGGTTTCTCTGATTCTGAACCAGACACGTATCTTATCGTCTCTGTCGCTGCCACACCCAGTGGGAACGGGAAGTCCTCAACTTCTATGATAGTCTTACGCAGTAACGCGCCAAGGAACAACGACATAAGTATGAAGGACCCCATTAAAAGGCCCCAAATCAACATCGGAAACATCCATGCATCCCAAGGAACTGGTACTCCTCCTTTAAGGAAATTTTTGAGTATGACTTCGTCCTTTGGAGCTAGCAGACCCCACGGAGCATCGTTCCATACGTAGGAGAACTGAGGTTCTGACAAGATGAATACACCGGCTAGGTGGACGGGATTTGATACCCAGTAGTGCGAGTGGATGCTACTAACATTCCAACCCTGCCCCATGAGGATAATGCTGTATACAATCGCGGTTTCTTGCATACTGAAGAAGCCAGGCTTTGCACTGTTGATCGCATAGATAAGAAACATCGGCACAGTCCAAATAAAAACCAGCCAAACGAAACTCCACCAAGAGATGGTCCACGTGATGTTCGGAGTGTACCACCAGAGCATCCAGATGTCCGCGCCATAAGCAGCATAGACATGTTGCATCCATGTGAACATTACAACAAGCCAGAAGAGCCCAAATAGCACTGATTTAGCAGTTAAGCCTTTCTTCAATTCGGTTGTAGATGTCATTTTCATTTTTCTCCTGCGCAACATTGTTGTTTTATAGTTATATTTAAGATTTGCGGAATGGTATGGGGATACTGTCAAGATAAGGTTTGTGATGGTGGTCTTTTCGGGGTTTGGTGTGTTCTTAGGTTGTTGTACCAATATCTGAAGGTTTCCAGGAAGAGTTTCACACATTTTATGCCTCTTTTCTTCAACGCAAAGTTGTTATAGAAGCGTCTCGTCCGCTCTTTCAGGGTTGTGAACCATCTCTCAACCCTGTTTCGTAGTCCAGTGGTGACGTGTGCAGAGGAGAGTTCAAGGCTTTTCATGGCGTCTGGATACCATGGACCTCTATCGACTAGGATTAGGGGTTTATTTCGGCAGAGCCTTAAAGCCTTCTTCAACACGTGTTCCGCATTCAGGATGGAACGCTGCCAGCTCGCGTCAACTGCCAATACTTCTCTAGAATCCACGTCTATCGCAGCCCAAACCAAGGGTTGTTCGCCGTTCACCTTCAATTTGGTCTCGTCGACAGCTAGAGCCCTCCTCACCCTCACCTTCGAAAAGCAATTCTGCACCAGATCGTTCAGCTTCTGAACCCAATAGTAGACGGCAACATGGCTGGCCGAAATCAGACTGGAAGCAACAGTCATGCCCCTATGGCTCAAACCAGACATATACATGAGACACGCTTTGACCTTGCACTTAACCGAAACCTTATTACGCTTGAAAATGCCAGCTTTCTTCACGGCTTTGAGGAGCCACTCAAAAGCACCTATAAAAATCACCGCCAAAAAGAGATGGCTCCTCGAAGCCAAAAGCCTTATCTTAACAGTATCGGTATGGTATACTTTAGAGAGATGGCCAAGGCCTGGTCCCGTAATGTGGAAGAGATTGAGTGAGTGATCAACCCAAAAGAGAACTCTGTTAGGCCGATTTTCTTCGAAAATCCTCGTTGAGCTGAGAGATGAGATGAAAAGCTTGGCGTAGATGGCGTGACTTTCTCTGAGGATTTGGGTCCCTAAAAAGAACTAGTGATCTCTAGTCCCGCCGAAATCTTTAGACATTCATGGCAACAAAGTATTTAAGAGACATAAGCGACAACTTGAAAGATGCCAAGGAAGGAAAAAAATTCGAACGTTACATTTGGAGTGGGTTACGCGCCGCACATGTTTGGTTCTGGACCGAACAGCTGGTATACCCATAGGCTTGGAATTCGATTAGAATATTCTGGTCAGACAAATGAGGCGGATTACCCTTTTGATAGAATACCATTCAATTTAAATAACGATCTTTTGAAGCATCGCGATTCTAATGCATATCGCCAGCGTGTAATCAATGACGTACGTGCTATTCATTCTATGGGTATTCAACTTGTTCGTGTTCACGTTTTTCCTGCAACCGAAGAAAATCTTCCATATCTCAAATGGTTTGCCTCTGTTTGTGAGGATCACGCAATCAAATTGATGGTTGACCTTGTCAAGGAACGGACCGAACATTGGTTCCAAGTTGATCCTAGGATGTGTGCGATTTACGCGAAAAAGTTACGGGGTAAGGTCGCGATATGGCAGATTATGAACGAAACTAATTTCCAAGAAAATCCTGATCTAATTATCTCCAGCTTTACAGAATCAGGGAATGAAATCAGAAAAGTTGACCCGGATGTACTTATATGTTTGAATAACGCTGGTTTTGATCCAGAATACACTGAACGGTTCATTGGCGCGGGGGCTTCTTTTGAAGTTTTGGGTGTTGATTACTACCCCGGTGATAACGACGAAGATTATGTGCTAAATCAATGTAACCTTTTGCAAAAGTTTCATAAAAAGCATCCGGGAATCAGAATCATGATAGATGAATTGGGAATTCATCCCAAGGAAAACGTGAAATATTCTACTAGCCGCATCGAGCTTCACGGAAAACTTTTCGACGAATATCTGCGCATTTTTCTGGAAGAAATTGGGACTTTCCTCTTTGCCGTCATTCCTTTCTGGTTTCAAGATCTTCTAGTTTTTCGGACACAGTGCTACCATCAACTCGTTAATCTTGACCGAACACTAACATCCGTGGGGGAAACTTATACAAGAATTATCCAAGAACACTCTTCAAATCCAGTATACCTTGATCAGATGCCAAAAATCCGCAGAGGATGCCTTAGATTAAACCGAAACCTGCCTCTTATCAAAGGAGTCAACTTCTATCCGTCTATAAACCACGTGGGCAACTTTCTTGAACAATTAGACTCCCCTCTAATCGTCGTAGGAAACGATCTTAGCGCAAACTTCTACGAATGTGGGATGTTTCTAGCAAAAACCCTCTCATACTTTCTCCAACAACAACCTGAAGTACGCACGGATATCGAAATAAGGTCTGGAAAAGGAAGAGGAGATGCGTGCATTTTTATAGGAAATAAAAGCACAAACCTATTCCTCCAAAAATCCAACATCAACCAGATCAAAGAGTCGAGATATGGAACCGCATCCGTAATCCATCTCAGCGGAAAAAAAGTCTTGGTGGTCAACGGTGCAGATGACGATGGAGCAATAGCCGTCACTCTTGACCTTGTCCGAAGGTACTGGCAAACCAAGAATTCACTGTCACCTGAATTCACTTTCGAGGATCTACATCTTTAATTTTAATAACATTAACATTATGCCGGCCTATGTAAGCAAAAGGTCTTCTTGAATGTACTACTCTCGATTGGGCACTCTGGATGAACTCGTAAAGATTTGGGTCTCGGTGATCCTTAATCACTTCAAGTCGTTCAGTGCATAAGATTTCTATTATTACCTCATCAATCTCTGTTTCACTTGCGGTTCTCTTGGGGATTCAACACATTTACGAGTTTTTCATCTAATTCGAGATCTGGATATTCTTAGACAGAATCTGGGTTGAACGGGTGTATGGAGTAGTTCGGAATTATATGAGTGAAGGAACATTTTCATCATCTTTCATGAAGATCCTTGAATAACCGGTTTCTTTATCGTCTTTCAGATTGAAACAGCATAAATATGCCTATATGAAAGTATCTGTAATCTTCTTCGTAATATCAGAAACTTCATTGAGAACATCAAAGATGTGGTTGATCGTCCTTTGGCAGTGTTTTTGCAGGTCGATATGATACATTCCCTTCATTAGATGAAAAATCCACTGGATCTTCTTCGGGTGCGCATAGTAATCAGCTATGTGCGACCACGTTCCGGAGTCTGCAAAAGCGATTTGTTCTTTCCGAATTCCAGAGAACAATCCTATCGTTAGCTCATCAATCTTCTCTTCCCGTACAGTCTTTAACAGATACTCTTCTGAATTCAATGCATCCACTAGGGTATTATCTGGCTTAAGAGGTGGAATGTACTTTTTGATGGTTTCTATATTGTCTGGAAAATCAAAGCGAGGCCTTTTTATAAACAAGCCTTCCCACTTAAGTTCACATTCGAGACCCTTGAGTTTCCGGTATAGATCGCATTGATCTTCATTCATGTCTTCCTCAACCACAACTTCAGCGTAGCAAACAAACTCCCTTTTGTATCTTTCCCCAGTAAAGCGAATAGGCAGAGAACGGAAGATCAACTCGTCGAAGGTAGCTTCCCTCGGTTTGATAAATAAGACATTGCTTGTTATACCCCAATCTTCAATCCTATCTTTTAAGATTTGCACTATAGGAGGGATTTTACGTGTGGGTCGTCTACGTAGAGGCATAGAACGAAAAACTCCTTTGGGAAGCTTCCTATAAATTGTATATTAATTCTGCGTTAGGTCAGGAGGTCCAGCAAGAACAAGGTATTAACTTTGGAGATTCTCTCGATCGCTACCCGAAATAATAACTTTCCGACTCTTCCGAATCCGTTTATTGCCACTTTTACTCCCATCTAGATAAGCTTTATGCCTCCTTTAGTATAAAGCTTCTTTAATATATTTTTATTTTTCGGAATATATCGCGTTTTTGAAGCAGCTGAGTGAGAATACTATCCCATCCGTATCGCGTTTGAAGGGTAGTGCATAGGCCGTACCTGCTCTGGCTGGTCCTCTTCCAATCATAGTGCCACGGTGCTGCATCGTGAATGACAATGCTTTTGTGCAATGGACAAATGTATGACTAGTTATTTTTTGCGCTGTAACCACTACCCTATGACTAGTCCTTATGGAGTGAACTGTGTATGAGCAGTGCACGCTGCTCCTTTGGAAAGGAATAGCCGAATGGCCTCTCACAACTTGATATGCATTTCACGAGGGAAGTCTGCGAGCAGTTCACAACCGGTCTCAGTGACGACCACGTCATCTTCACAGTTGAAAGATATGACCAGCTCAGGATCTTGGATGGCCAGTTCCAAAGTGAAGACCATGCCGACCTCGAACTTGGTGGGTAGCGCGGCATCCCGGACCCTGAGTAGGACTTGGGTTCAGTTGAGAGACCTATGCTCGGCGGTTCATGCACATCTAGGCCAATGCCATGGCCGATGTAGTTCTCAGTCATTACGCAGCCGGACTCTTCCACGAAGGCTTTCAGCTCAATTAGAGCGTCGTAGAACCTCTTCCTAGGCTTGACGGACTTCTGTATGATCTCGTTTGCCTCTGCTCTCACATCGTATAGGTGTCTCTCACTTACAGTGGGCCTCCTTCCCAAAAGCACAACTCTATGCATATCCGTCAGGTAGTGCCTATATTCAACGCTAAAGTCGAAGCAGACGTATCCTGCTGGAACTTTGGCATCGAAGGTAACGCAGGCCTAAGAAGGCGGATACAATACTTGCATGTTGTACCAGAAGGCCCCTTCTTGCATCATAACCCGCCCCGCCTTCTGGGCCAGTTTGATCATATTGACGCCGACCTTGACGGCTCCGATAGCGTACACGACAGCCTTGCATGTGGCATGAGCTGACCTTCTGAGGCGTTCTACTTCAAAGCTGGATTTTACGCTTCTGAGCCTCCATACTACTGCTGAGCCGTCGAGTATGTACAATTTATAGAGAGACGAAGACGTGTGGCTCCGTCAAGCTCCATCCCCACTTTGCCGCCACCCAATCCGTACTCACGCAGGGCCTAACTATGGTTTCCGCTGGGCTTTCGTTCTCGCTGTAGAAGATTGCGGCTTCAGGCCAACATGTTTCTTGTATGATTACATGAGAAGGAGGCCATCGGCCCACGATAATAGCATCCTGATCCTTTGTCAATATTGTGACCGTTGGAGGCATATCCTTAATATTCCTGATCACGTCAACGTGTTGGATCCCAGTTGTATAGTAGATGTTTTCGCTCTGTGTGAGTATAAGCCCATCGAGATCCTCCTCCTTCAGTAACTCAGCGGCTCTCCTAATCCTCCTGCTATATTCCCTCTCGGGAAAATCTACAAATCCCGTCTTCTTCAATTACTGTAGACTCCATCGCTTTTTTTCCGTTGTCCGTCGGATACACACTAATAGGTTTTCAATCACTAATCGCGCGGTCTCAGAGTATATATCGATTGAAACATTTGAGGAAAGAAAGTAGCAAAGGACATAGAAAAAGGGAAAAAATAGATAGCTGTGACAAACTTGGCCTAGGGAAATTTTGTCATACAATCTAATGGTATCCTAGCTAGACAGCTATGTCAGGAGCACTGGTTAAAATTTGACGCAGTACTTCTATCTATCGATGGGAGAGGAATGGTAACCAATCATCATCGGGGCGCAAAACTTCATGACAGGGTTGTCGGCTTCGCTATATGGCTTAGGACAATTGGCTTCAAGGATAGCGTTCGGTCATCCTCCTCTTTTGACGTGAAGAAATACCAAGAAACCCACTAGACCCTTGAAAGTGCCAAGGAGTAGCTCTTACGTCGAAACCAGGGTTTGCTAAAAAGGTAACGGAATCTTCAGATCTGGGCAAATGATGCCTCTCAATCAGTTCTTGGTTTTCTTCCAATCAGAAAGACGAGAGGGATGCTGAGGATTTGTGTTCCAGAGCTAACCACAAAGACAAAGGCCGGGGTGTACATAGTCCAAATTAGGCCATAGAGGATTGGGCCGATGAATAATCCTAGGTCTTCGAAGGAGCCGTACATTCCTAGGGCGGCACCACGTAGCCCACTTGGTGTGATCTCAGAGAGCAAAGCTAGAAGCAGTGAACTCATCGAAAAAGACATTGAAGCACCGATCGATACCAAAAGAAGCTGGGAGGAGGTTTTTGCGAAGAGGTAGCAGAGGAGCATCAAAGATGAAAGGGTAAGGCTGGAAACCATTAGATGTTTTCTTCCGACTCTGTCGGAAAGCCATCCAAACAGAGGAGCAACCATTAACTGCGTCATAAAGAAGGCGGCGTCGACCATCCCCACCTCCAGCGTTGACAAGCCTACATATTCTGAGGCATAGAGGGGGAGGAATGATCTTAGCGCTGAAATTACCATGAACGCAAAAAATGCTAAGAGGAAAAGAATCCAGAGCGAAGGTATGGCTATCAGAGTTCCAAGCCCTTTGACGGTGCCCTGCGAACTCTTCCTTTCCATAAGTGGCTTCTGCCTGTTGTTTCTTCGAAGGGTAATCGAAACGGCGAGGGCTCCGATTAGTGAGAGGAGAGAAGACAGATAGAAGGAATGTCTAAACGACGAGACCTGAGCGATGTAGCTCCCCACTAAGGATCCAACCATTTGTCCTAAAGTGATGAAGACCCACCAAAGGCTCATGGACAATCCAATCGATTTAACTGGGGAGTCATCCTGTAGGAGGGCCCTTGTAATCGGCGCAGGGATGATGCCGAAAACGCCGAATAAGAACTGAAGGATTAGGAAATAAGGGATAAGACCCTCAAAGGTGTAGAGTGAGAAAATGATGCTCATGCAGAGCATTGAGATGAGTATGAAGATTCGCCGATTTACCCTATCGGACATCGTCCCCCAGATCCATTCGGAGAGAACCATCCCAGCCGCCCACGACATGACTAACATGCTCCATCCCATGACTTCTATTCCGAGGGATTTGACATAGAGAGGCATGACTGGACCATTAACCGAAACACCCCATGAGATCCCCCATAGTAATACGATAAGATAAGTAGGCAATAAGAGTCGGAAATCCGAATCCAAGACCTTTTATCTCCTATGAGACCTTGCCTTTTAGCTATTCTCTCCATTTATATATAGCGTCTTTCTCTTGTAGACCATCCACGAAGGTTTTGACTGTAGCTTTCCAACCATCAAAGGGGAATACTGCGCCTTTAAGTAGAATCTTGAGGAATCTATCTTGTATTCTCTTTTGAGTTTTCTGAGGGCAAAAATTTATAAGGTACTGGCCGAGACATAGACCACGGAAGAGTATATGAGGAGGAATGCATTCCTATCCAACAAGGCGAAATGAACCTTCTCAAGATCGGCAATAACGAATATCCAATCAACCTTTCTTGTGGCTCTCATGGCAATTGCGGTTGCGATTGGGGGAATGTACCACTATTTGTCCTCATATCAAGGAGTGAAGTTTATGAAACGACTAGCCCGTGAACATACTGTTCCTTTGAATATGCGCTATAGAATCTTTGACCCGGTATTAACCATTGAGTCTGGTGAGACTATTGTGGTTGAAACAATCAACCATATGACACCAATCGTATGGAGTGAGAGAGACCTTCATCCACATGGTTCTCCTGAATTCCGGGAACGGGAGGAAACGGGTCCTATTGCGGTGCGAGGAGCAAAGCCTGGCGATATGCTTGCTGTATATATAGAGAAAATCGAGATTGTTGGCCTTCCCCACGCCCAAGGGTCGGGACCTCTAGCAGAGAAATTCCCGCAGGAGCCAATGATATTTCCTGTTAAGGATGACAGGTGCATTTTCCCTGGTGGTTTAAGTGTGCCTTTATCACCTATGATAGGGGATATCTATACGACCCCCTCATCTTCAACGCCTCAATATTTTGACATTGGCGATCATGGCGGTAACATGGATTTTACAGAGGTTAAGCCTGGGAACACCCTCTACTTGCCTCGTCTTTCACGAGGGAGGTCTACTTGTCCTAGGCGATGCTCATGCTTTCCAAGGAGATGGTGAAGTGTATGAAGAAGGCGGTGAATGTGCTGCAGATATAACGGTGACGATAAGTATAGACAGAAAATACAACTGTCCTCGCCCTCTCGTAGAGACCAAGGATTCACTTATATGTCTCGCTGGTCGCGGCAACCTCTTTGATAGCATAAAACTAGCGGTACAAGACATGACTTCCCTTCTTTTTCGTCTCTACGGCATAACTGAAAAAGATGCTTACGTCCTTTGCACTACGGTTGGGTCAATTCGAATAGGGGCCTGCGTGTGTAATAGGGAATCTACTGAGAACAGATGTCTAGTGGGAATAAGTGTTCCCAAATCGTTGAACTTGAGCTATATTCGTGGTTCTTGATGCCCCTATCATAAGGTAGGTTCCTGTAGGAAACTTTGGTCGAGCGTCGAGATGTCGAACTAATTGACAAAAAATATTTATGTTTGGATAAATAACAAAGCTCTTGAACGGGAGGGTTTGTTGTCGATAAGAATCCTAGGAACTTCTCAGCCTCATCTATGGGCTTTGTAAAGCTGGGTCTACCCACAAGTATAAAAACCGTAACTAAGACGTGAAGGCCCTAGAGACACAGAGAGATCGCCATAAAGTTTCATAACTATACCGTAAACCCATGTAAAAAACCATAAATACGCATAATCTTATGGCCAGAGTCGCTTTAGGTACGATGGAAAGAGTTATCACAATCTTAGCCGATTAAAGATAACACCTTCTTGGGATAGACAATATTGCAATTGAAAAATCTTCAATCTTCATATGTTGGCCTTGTCTTGGAAAAAATCGCCTTCGGTTATAAAAAGACAATCTTTTATAGGATTTTAGCCGATCATTAAGTGATCAGAAGATTTGTTGAAAGCAATTTTGCAGAAGCATAAAACTAACTTGCGAAAATTTTTTAGCGCGCTAAAGCAAATTAAATGTAGTAGGTGGGTGAGATCTTGAGAAAATTGGTATCTGGATACTTCGATTTGTGTACTGGCTGTAGGATTTGTGAACTGGCCTGTTCAGCAATTAAGTTTGGAGCTTACACCCCTAGAAAAGCTCATGTCGCTATCTCGATAGAGTCTCAGGGATTGAGAGCTCAACCCACCATTTGCATCCAATGCCAAAACGCTCCTTGCTTGCGTGCATGTCCCACCGACGCCATTCAGAGAGATGAAAAAATAGGCGCAGTAGTTATTTCTGAAGAGAAGTGCACTGGCTGTCGCATGTGCATTCCAGCCTGTCCGATTAAGGCTATATATTTTAATGCCACCACCAGAAAAGCCACCAAATGCGATCTCTGTAATGGGGACCCGGTTTGCGTAAAATACTGCCCTACAAAAGCTCTAGCTCTGATAGGTTAAGGAGGAATGAAGATGGTTCACGCATATGCAGGTAAGATTCTAAGAGTTAATCTCTCTGAAAAAAGAGGAATTCGAGTCGAACCCCTAGATATGAGCTTCGCAAAAAAGTTTCTCGGAGGAAAGGGTTTTGGTGCGAAACTCCTCTACGATCTTGTCGGACCTAACGTAGATCCATTAGGGCCTGATAACGTCGTTATGTACTGTACTGGACCATTGACAGGAACGCTGGCGCCTACTAATAGATACTGCATTGTGACGAAGTCTCCGTTAACTGGTCTTTTCTCAGACTCTTACGCAGGTGGCTATTTCTCTCAGGAGTTAAAATATGCGGGATACGACATATTGATGATAAGTGGAAAAGCTGCAAGACCAGTTTACATATGGATTGATGATGAAGACATTGAGGTGAGATCGGCTGATCATCTTTGGGGACTAGACACGTATCAAACGTACGACGTATTGAAAAAGGAGTTAGAGGACGAAACCATGAAGATTTCATGCATAGGCCCTGCTGGAGAGAGGATGGTTAAATTCGCCCTTGTAGATGGCGATTATCATAGGCAAGCTGGAAGATGTGGAACCGGAGCAGTTATGGGCTCGAAGAATCTAAAGGCTGTTGTCGTACGTGGAACTGGAGAGATCTCAGTTGCTGATCCGAAGGCTTTCGACGAAGCTGTCTGGAAGTGTTACGGGGAGATAAGGGAAAGCCTAGGCTCGCAGGACTACACGAGAGGTGGCACCCAATCTTTCACAGCGTTCGCGAATGATCAAGGGTTTTTCCCAGCTAAGAATTTTCAGGATGGGTTCTTCGAGAAACATGAGAATCTGGGATTAGAAAGTCAGAGGAAGCATCTGTGGTTAAGAGAATATGGATGCTTCGCATGTCCTATTCACTGCACCAAATTGGGAATGATACGAAGAGGAAAATGGATCGGCACAGTTTGCGACATAATAGAATACGAATCGGTAGGCTTGCTCGGCGGAAGTTGTGAAATAGATTTCCTAGAGGCGGTAGCATACGCTAATCTCCTATGCGATAAACTTGGCTTGGATACAATCTCTACGGGCAACATTATTGGTTTTGCCATGGAGTGCTATGAAAGAGGAATACTGGACAAGAGTAGCACGGATGGGCTCGATCTCACATTCGGAAATTGGAAGGCCCAACTGGATCTAATAAAGAAAATAGCTTACCGAGAAGGATTCGGAGACGTATTGGGTGACGGCGTAATGAGAGCATCCAGGCGGATAGGAAGAGGCGCAGAGGACATCGCAGTCCACATGAAGGGCATGGAAGCCCCAGCCTGGGGTCCTAGGGGGTCCGCTGGAATGGGGTTGGCATTAGCAACATCTGACAGAGGATGTGACCATCAAAGAGGGTGGCCCATAGCCTATGAAACTGGCGCTTCATGGCCTTTTGGAGGCCCGTTAGACAGGCTAACCTTAGAGGGGAAGGCTAAGGTTATAAAGTGGGAACAAGACCATCTGGCTGCTCTATATTCGCTTGTTGTGTGTGAATTCAGCCGATCAGGAATCTCAAACGATACCTACGCAAAACTGGTTTCAGCAGCAACCGGATGGAACATAGATTATCTTGGTCTGCTGCATTATGGAGAGAGAATTTGGAATCTTATTCGGATGTTTAGTATTAGGGAAGGAATAGGCAGAGAGCAGGATGCTTTTCTTCCAAAGCGTTTCAAAGAGCCACTTCCATCAGGTCCAGCTAAAAGCCACAAGTTTACTGATGAAGAATTCAACAAGATGTTGAACGATTACTATGAAGAAAGAGGATGGGACAATAACGGAAAACCCAGAAAACAAAAACTCCGAGAATTAGAGTTAGAGGATCTCACGACTTCATAAGGTCATCAACAAATTTAAAAATTGAAATCGGCATACAAATGTACGAGATGAAAATATATGATTCTGAGTCTATCGGAAAAAAATTTACCGATTCTAAGAATCAGCGAATTTCAAAACCCACAAAAAATAATTTTCGGCGTCGGCGCTGTAGATAGAGTTGGAGAAGAGGCTAAGCGGCTCGGAGGAGGGAAGATACTTGTTGTAAGCGACGGAAACATTGAAAAGGCAGGGATTCTAGGCAAGATTTTGAAACTATCAGAAGAGAAGGAACCAGATATACAATTATACAAAATCCCAACAGCAGAGCCGACCATGGATTCAGCCAGAGCAATCGCAGACATGGTTAGAGAAAAAAAGTACAACGTTGTTATTGGAGTAGGAGGAGGCAGCTGTTTAGATTCAGCCAAAATAGCGGCAGCAATGGCAACGAATCCCGGAGACGTTTGGGAATACTGCGCCAAAGTGAAGGCGGAGGTCAGACAGGTTAAGAATCAGACCTTGCCAAAGATATTGATTCCGACCACATCTGGAACGGGAAGCGAAGCGTCCAATACACTTGTAATAATAGAGAAAAAATACAAGACTTGGATAACCGACAATAAAGTACTTGCGGAAGTCGCGATAGTAGACCCCACTTTAACGGCGACTCTGCCTCCAAAGATGACGGCAGGTTCAGGCATGGACGCCTTAAGCCATGTGGTTGAGGCTCTCATGTCCACTAGGGCTAACCCATTATCTGATGCCCTATCCCTAGAGGCAGTAAGGCTAGTATTTGAGAATCTGCGTAGGGCTTATCACCAAGGTGAAGACCTTGAGGCTAGGTGGGGTATGTCTCTAGCAGCCACCCTTGGAGGTTGGGTGATAGGGTTCCCCTGGATAGGAGGACCGGCAATTATAGGTCACTGTCTAGCAGAGGCATTTGGATCTAAATACAAGATCCCTCATGGCATTGCATGTGCACTTGCCCTACCATATTCTATGGAATACAATCTACCAGCTTTAATGGACAAGTTGGCATTAATGACCACCGTCGTAGGTGAAGACTGTACAGGCTTGACCACACGCGACGCCGCTTTCAAATCCATCGAGGCCGTGTTAGAACTGATGGAGGATGTAGATATGCCGACAACTCTCAGGGAAGTAGGTGTTCCCAAAGAGGATCTAAAGCCGTTTGCAGAGTATTTGGTAACGGAACGGCAATATCTATATGATCTCATAACGTTCAACCCACGAAAGCCGACACTAGAGAACATAACACAGCTTCTGGAAAGAATGTGGGAGGGAGAGATAGGATAGCGCGCTCTTGAAACTGCTCGTAGCCTTTCATCGAAGCTTTAAAACGTCATGATCTGGTTCGAAGGGGTGACGTGCGCGTGGAGATGAAGCTAAATATCAAGATTTTTCTGATTTGTATTATTGCTCCTTCAAGTTCACTTTCACAGTTCCATTCTAATGTATCGCGTCGCTGGAACATTCGATCCCCCACTTGCCATTTCATGCTATTTCCCAGACCAAAGAAGCTCGGCTTCCAATGTAAGCTACTTGAAGATCGTGTTCCATATTCACTACCACTTTTAGACAAAGGATCAGCTGTTATGATAGTCTAACCTAGTAGAAGCCTGCAACGATTCATAGATATAGCAAGAGGCCTAAGTGAACTTGCAGGACTAACAATAGTGGTGACATCTGAGCATGAGAAGGAACTTATGAAAATTACTGAACAATCAATCCTTCTACCCGGTCAAATAGACGAATTACTCTCATCGATCCTTTACATTGTACCAATGCAATTGCTAACATACTACCTGACTATTAAGAAAGGATTCAACCCAGATATTCTAAGACAAGACGCAGAGTATCTTAGATCATCTCAAATACTGAGAACAAGATTACAATGATGACATGAGAAACACAAAAGCTTCATATCAACACCACCACAGTAAGTGGACCGCTCCGCCCCATCCAGCTCCAAATAGGCCCCATGACCAGTGAGAAGTTAGAAAACGCATACTGTTGCACGAGAGAACACTAGCCGAGCTGTAAAAATTCTCGCAACCTTAGGCGATTTAAAGATATTCCTACAATCATCGTCCCAATGGCAAACGTTGATTGCTCGATAAGCGTGTACGGAACAGCAGAGATGAAATAAATAGGTTGCAGATTCAGGATTGTTGCACTTACGATGTTTCCAAAAAGGTGGCGCGAAATATTTCCGCAGTATGCGGCTAAAGATAAGCCCCAAGCCGCGCTTTTGGTCGTCTTTGATCTTATGAAGTCTCCAATCTTTCCGCGGAGGAAGAGGATTATTGCTAACCCCGTTATGTGAAATATAAGAATTATGGATGCACCCACCCCAACAGGTAGTACTAGCCAGACCAAGATTAAAGTAGAAAGGGTTATTGCAGGTGTAAGCCAATGCTTGGATGCTAACATGCCCGTGATGAAAGCCGAAACTGCTGGCCTCAAAGGCGTGACCGGTCCAAAAATTGGAGGTTGACCCAAGGGAATTTCGATTAGTCCCCCTATCAAGCAGCTTATTCCTCCCGCTTCTGCCCCCAGCAGGATTCCTGTCAACGGTGATAGGATCCAGCCCAGCCTAAAAGAAGACCCAGGGATCCCCAAAATCGGAGTAAATGGAATAAAATCTGCCAGAGCATTTAGGGCGGCGAATACTGAAATATAGGTTAGAATCAAGGATCTAGGCATATTTCGATTTTTGGATGACATTCTCATTTTTGTCCTTTCGCTTTCTTTTGCTTAAGAAAACTCTCATGAACATGCACTCATCTCTTCTAATGACAACCTCATTGGGATCGTAGTCATTTGTAACTTCCACTGGTGCTCCTCGAATTATTACTAGGGGAGTGCTCTCCGAGGTTTCACCCATAACCAGGTGAGCCGCTGCGGCTAAGTCATCGGCTATGTTCATTCTCGTGATGAGAAGTGGACGATTGTAGAGGTCTAACAAACCCCTGCAGTCTTTTACCGCCTTGATTCCAGCTATTGCAAGGGCAAAGCCTGTGGTGCCGACTCTCATCGGATTGACGCGACTGTCGATCAAGAGGAATCCAATCTTCTTCCCACTTTTCTCTGATAAGACCTTCCATATCCTCCTAGCCGTCTCGTTTACGTTGATTGACCAAAGACATGCTGAATTTTCAGGGGCATTTTTATGATCTATGCCAGCATTCGCGATCAATACGTTATTGCTAAGAGTTAGGAGCGCTCTCGGCACTCCTCCATAGATTTCCTCCGCTTCCCTAAGAACAAGCTCCACGAAGGGAGGTTCAAGTGAATACTTTTTGGCCAACTTTTTTGCTTTTCTTGTGGATCTTACGGAGTCGAAATTGACAACCCGTCCTTCACTTGTGGCCACGATCTTGTCAGCCACGAGTAGAATATCTCCATCCTCAATTTTGAGACCAGCCTTATCAATGGCTTCCAGCATAACCTTGATTACATCATCTCCCACTCGAACCAAAGAGGTTTTGATGGGTAAAACTTCCAAGAACCCTACAACTCCTTTATTTTCTTGGCACCATACTACCTGCTACATTCTAATGTAAGTTGCACGAGATGAAGCTCGCAGAATCTAAAAAGCCTTTTTTCATCTAGTTTGACGTTTTCTCCCATATTTTGTGGTGTCATAGAAAGGCATTTCCGCTATCTCAGCGGGGATCGAAGTCTTTCGGGCTAGAATGTCAATGTGAGCCCCAGCTTGCGCGTTTTCAGGAGGAACATACCCCATGCCTACGCCGTACTTGAGTAATGGAGAGAATGTTCCGCTGGTCAGATGGCCTACCTCCTTTCCATCAAAAATTATCCTATTTCCCGGTCGAGGTATCCCTCGATCTAAGGCACGAATGCCCACGCGCATCCGTTTGACTCCTTCAGCCTTCTGTTTCAGGAGAACCTCTCTACCGATGAAGTCTTCCTTCTCGAACTGTACTACAAAGTCCAGGCGAGCTTCTAAGGGTGTCGTCTCTTCGTTTATGTCGCTACCATACAGGCACATCCCCGCCTCGAGGCGGAGAGTATCACGGGCACCCAAACCACAGGGCTTTATGCCGTATTCTTGACCTGCCTTTAGGATAATCTGCCAGAGCCTCTCGGCCCTTTCAGACTCAGTTAGCGGGATATCCCACAGAAATATTTCAAAGCCGTCTTCACCAGTGTATCCCGTCCTCGTGACGAAAACTCTGAAATCCCCTAAAGTCATCCAGCTTCCCCAATAGAACGGTAAGCCAGCAAGATGAGCGTCAGCAATGGATTGCAGAGTGCTAAGAGCTTTTGGACCTTGAACAGCGAACATGACAATCTCGTCCGACACATCCTTAACTCGAACGTCGAAGCTCTGCGCATGATCGCTTATCCACGCACAGTCCCTTTTACGATTAGACGCGTTATATATCAATAGAAATCGTTCCTCCTCAAGGCGGAAGAGTACCAAGTCGTCTAGGATCCCGCCCTTTTCGTTGCACATAACTGAATATCGCCCTTGGCTAACGCTCATGGATGTAGCATCCCGCGTAAGGATATAGCTAAGAAAGATAGCTGCTTCTCTACCATTCACTATACATCGACCCATATGGGTCACATCGAAGATGCCTACTGCATTTCTGACTGCTAAATGTTCAGGAATAATCCCCTCATACCACAACGGCATCTCAAATCCAGCGAAGTCTACGAGATGTCCTTGCTTCCGATGAAACTCATAGAGATGAGTCCTCATCAGTTTCATGAACTACGCCTCGGGCCGCGGTAATTTATCTGTGGCAACTACTAGGTCTTTAACCTATCGTTTTTCTTCGTCTGTTTGAGGATGAACAAAATACTTTAAGAACCCATCCTTTCATATTTACCAGGGATTTACCATGAAGGAAGCTGAAGAGTGTCATAAGGAAGTCTTTCGGTTACTTCAGAAACATCATGAGTGGTTCCAACGCTCTATCCCCCTCATCGCAAGCGAGAACATCCCAAGCCCAGCCGTCCGGGAGGCTTTGATAAGTGACTTTGGAAATAGGTACGCCGAGGGCTGGCCCGGGGAAAGGGTCTATGCTGGTTGCACTTATATCGATCAAGTAGAACTTCTGTGTATAGAACTGGCAAAGAGGCTCTTCAAGGCGGAATTCGTAGATGTTCGGCCTATCTCAGGAGTCGTCGCTAACCTTGTTGTCTACGCGGCTTTTGCAGAGCCTGGAGACTGCATGCTAGCCTTATCGATACCGTCCGGTGGTCACATATCTATGGGCAAGAAGACCCTGGGCGGGACGGCGGGGGCGGTGCGGGGTCTCAACGTGGAATACATGCCGCTTGACGAGAAAGAATTGAACATAAATGTTGATGAGACGATCAAAAGGACGGATACTCTGGTCAAGGAAGGTCGGACTCCAAAGCTTGTAATGTTTGGCGGAAGTGTCTTCCCTTTCCCTCATCCAGTAAAGGAGCTGGAGGAATACTTCCATCGTCTCGGAGTAACTGTGGCATATGATGCTGCTCATGTCGCTGGATTAATAGCTGGAGGAGTCTTCCAAGATCCGCTAAGGGAAGGAGTAGACGCTATGACCCTAAGTACACACAAGACCCTGCCGGGACCCCAACATGGCATCGTAGTCTCTTGGGAAAGATATGCAGAGAAGATAAAAAGAGCGACTTTTCCAGGTCTCGTAAGCAACCATCATCCACACAGCGTGGCAGGTGTGGCTGTAGCCTTTGCTGAGATGCTGGAATTCGGAAGAGAGTACGCAGAGCAGATTGTACGCAATGCCAAAGCTTTAGGACAGGCCTTATTTGAGAGAGGCTTTAAAGTCTTAGCTGAGCATAAAGGCTTCACGGAGTCCCATGTCCTCCTTATCGACATAACACAGCACGGCGACGGAGGCGCTATTGAAGGATCTCTGGAAAAGGCCAACATCATAATCAACCGAAACCTTCTACCTTGGGACATCCGTGAAGGAAGACACTTCATGCATCCAGGCGGAATCCGCCTGGGGACATCAGAGGTTACCAGGCTGGGCATGAAAGAAAATGATATGGAGGAGATAGCGGACTTTATCCGACAGGTGGTCCTAGATAAGGAGCCTCCAGAAAAAGTTGGTCAGGAGGTCGCAGAGTTCAGAAAAGACTTTCATACTATCCACTACTGCTTCGAAAAAGGAGCTGAAGCCCATTCTTACATAGAAATCATGAGTGATCGATAGCCGCCCGCCCCTTTTTTATTCCATTCTCTTTTCGTCTAGAATAACGATACCGCTTTGATCTCGCTAAAGTGGATATTGGACGAGAGAATACTAGGGCAGAGATAGGTGTTTCCTATGCATCTTCCAGCTGAGACACATCGTTTTCGGATGAGAAGCTTTAACTTCGTCAACAAGCCCCAAAGAAGTGTTATGAGGCGCCTCTAGCACATCCTTCGGGTTTGTGTAGGCTTCATTTGAGATCGAAGTAAGGGCTTCTGCAAACTTGTCAAGCTCTTCTATGGTTTCGGTTTCTGTTGGTTCGATCATTAAGGCCTCCTTGACTATTGGGGGAAAGTAAACTGTTGGGGCGTGAAAACCGTAATCGAGGACTCTTTTCGCAACATTTTTCGCAGATACACCCGTCTCAGACTTGAGACGGGAACAGCTGAGGACAAATTCGTGCTTCTTAGGTTTGCCTCTGCCGTATGGAATATCAAAGCCCCTAATTTCCGATATTTTATGCGCCAAGTAATTAGCATTCAAAACGGACACTTCAGCCGTCTTCTCCAAGCCCTCGGCCCCTATTGAGAGTATATAAGCAAAGGCTCGGATGAGAACCTCATAATTTCCATAGAAGGCTCCAACCTTCCCAATGGTGTGAGGAACAGTGTAATCTAAGTAGTAGCGTCTTCCATCGAACTCTACGAGAGGCACCGGTAAAAATTCTTCTAAATATTTTTTCACCCCTACAGGGCCGGCTCCAGGTCCTCCTCCTCCATGTGGGGTTGAGAAGGTTTTGTGCAGATTGAGGTGTACTATGTCAAAGCCCATGTCTCCGGGTCTTGTCTTTCCGAGTATCGCATTTAAGTTGGCTCCATCGTAGTATAGAAGCCCCCCTGCCTCGTGGACGGTCTTCTCGATCTCCTGTATTTTCTCCTCAAATATCCCCAAGGTGTTGGGATTTGTCAACATTAGCCCAGCAGTTTTTGAGGATACTGCTTCTTTCAAAGCTTCGATCTCTACGCAACCATCCTCACCTGTGGGAGCAACAATAACTTTAAATCCAGCCATAGAGGCGCTTGCTGGATTAGTCCCGTGAGCTGAGTCGGGCACTATGATCTCGTTTCTATGCGCTGATTCCCCGTGATGCTTGTGATAAGCTCTTATCATTAGCGTACCGGCGAGTTCTCCGTGTGCTCCAGCTGCGGGCTGAAGTGAGACTTTATCTGTTCCTGTAACCTCGGCCAACCACGACGCCAGCTTGTACATGATCTCTAATGTACCTTGCATGGTCTCCTCAGGCTGATGCGGATGTATCCAACGCACTTTATCTGAGGATGCTATAGATTCGTTTATCTTGGGGTTATACTTCATGGTGCAGCTTCCCAAGGGATAGAAGCCATCGTCGACGCCGAAGTTCATTTGAGACAATCTGATAAAATGCCTTACAACCTCGACCTCCGAAAGTTCGGGTAGGTCAAGCTCCACTTTTCTTTTCAGATGTTCAGGTAGAGAGCTTTCAACGGCGAACGTCAATTTCAAATCTTCATCTAATGCGGGGAGACTATAACCTCTTCTTCCCCGGCTCCCCATCTCAAAGATGGTAGGCTCTGACCATTTCGCTTGTCGAAATTCTTCCATACTTAATCCTCCAAGATCTCCTCTATGCTCCTTTGCAGCATCTCAATCTCCTCTACAGTATGCATCTCCGTAATGCAGTAAAGGGAGGTCTGCCCCAGTTCGGAGAACTCGTAGTTTAATGGTTTATCACTTAGGATTCCGCGTTCAAATAATCCATGATTTACCTCTTGAACGGACCTTGTTGTCTGATCGAAATTTACCGTGAACTCTTTAAAGTGGTGAGCTTTGAAGAATGGGACACGCACCCCCACAATCTCAGAGAGTTTTCTAATAGCGTAGTAGGTCTTGGATAAGATGATTTCACCTAGATCTCTAAATCCCCGTCGACCTAGAAGAGCCATATAGACCGCTGCTCTCAATGCGCATAAAGTTTCGTTGGTACATATGTTAGAGGTTGCTTTGTGACGGCGGATGTGCTGTTCCCGAGTTTGGAGAACCATGCAGAAAGCTCTATTTCTTCCATCCTCGGTTGTGGTCATCCCCACGATCCTGCCTGGCATTTGCCTTATGAGGGAAGCTTCATCTTTACAAGCAAAAATGCCAAGAAGAGGACCTCCACCATTCATATAGTTCCCTAAAGGCTGTCCTTCTCCCACAACGATGTCTGCTCCGTAATCCCCAGGTGGCCTCAAAACACCCAGAGATGTGGGATCCACCCCAACGATAAACAATCCTTTCGCGTCGTGAACGATCTCACAGATAGCCTCAGGAGAATCGATTAGAAAACCCAAGTAAGAGGGATTTTCAATATACACTCCGGCCGTATTTCTTGAGATTTTCTCCTTCAAGTCTTCCAAATCGATCTGGCCGTCCGCCAAGTTCTGATTGACCTCTAAGATCTTAATCTCAGCGGGTTCGGTGTAAGCTCTAAGGACTGCCATCCTCTCGTGGCTAATGTAGTGAGGAACCAAGAACTGGTTTTGTTGAGTAACACGGGCTGCCATGCGGGCGGCTTCACCTAGAGAAGATGCACAATCGTACATGGAACAGTTGGCCACATCCATATCTAAGAGCTCGCAGATCATACTTTGATACTCAAAGAGGGCTTGGAGAATTCCTTGACTTATCTCTGGCTGATATGGAGTATAGCTTGTTAAGAATTCACTTCTCGAAGAAATCTCGTCGACTACTATAGGTACGTAATGAGACCAGATTCCTCTCCCAAGAAAAGAGGTGAATTCCGTGACTGAACGGTTCCTTTCTAGAATTTTCTCCGCCTCTAGCTTGACTTCCAGCTCAGAAAGTGGCCCTGGAATAGAGAGGGGCTTTCTCAATCGAACATCGATTGGAATATCGGAGAAGAGGTCCTCGGTCTCATCGAGGCCGATTGCCTTTTTGATTCTCTCCCTAATTTCTTCGGTATCGTTTGGGATGTATCGATTCGACATCTTTGAGCGCCTCAACCATCTTTGAAAGACTAGAACTTACCTAATATGTCCTTCTTTATATCTTGTCTTAGGTTTTGAAGGATAAAACTGTGTCAGAAGCTATTGAGAGATACACAACAACTGTACATTCTTGAAATCGCCAAAATTAGCAAGGAAGAGGAAGAGATTCTTCAAACTTAAGAATAGACAAAACGGTTAAATGTTTTTGTGTGTTAGATACGTTTGTCCAATATGAAGTTCGGGGGTCAGGGGGAAGAAGCGTTGTCCTATAAGCAGCGTTCGATAACATGCCCGAAATGTGGTTACGAGTTCGATATACTTTATGCCAGAGCCATCACCTGTCAAGGATGCCAAAGGTTAACCTCTACTCTTAGTTGCGAATTGGTTCGATGTCCGAACTGTGACTACGAATTTCCAGTTCCACAAAGCGCAGTCCGAGCCGTTCAAGCTCTAAGGAGATGGCGACCCAGACACCCAACCTACCCCTTCTATTAACTTACTGGTTCCCTTCCCCTGACATCGACGACCTCTGACCGTTATGTTAACTTAGTCTAGGAAACCTTTTTCTAGCTAGGAGTAGATGAAACCTATTGCTGAAAACGAAGTGAAAAACTGCTTGACCCCAAACCGGTTTTCCCATCAAATGCTACGAGAGATCTATGAAGAACCGAACGTAGTTAGTGCCACATTGAACGAGGACTCAAAGACTCTGAGAGGAATCGCTGACGAGATTGAGTCCGAAGGATACGATCTCATATACATTACGGGCAGTGGGACCAGTTATCACGCGGGGTTGGCGTGCCAATACGCCTTCTTCAATCTCGGGATGCCCTTGACGAGCCTAATCCCAGCGTCGGAGTTTCCATCATGGATCCCGCATCATGTCGATCGGAAGGCCCTTCTCATAGCCATATCTCAGTCCGGCGAGAGCTCGGACATCTTGACCGCTGCAAACACAGCGCTACGTAGGGGGATAGACATCCTTGCTTTGACAAATATGGAAGATAGTGCGCTAGTGAAGATGGCGCATTATAATCTCCTAACTCGGGCTGGTCAAGAGCTGGCTGTCACGGCGACGAAGAGCTATGTCGCGCAGCTGGCCGCTCTTTTTCTTTTTTCCTTGGAGTTGGCCGAAAAGCTCAAGACGAGTGACGATTTTACATCTTTGAGGCAGAAATTGTTTGAGGCGTCTAGGTTGATTAGGGAGGTCATAGAATCTTCTGATGATGTAATGTTGCAATTGGCTGAGAAATATGGTGACAGAAACTTCTTCTTCACGCTTGGCAGCGGACCAAATTATGCTACGGCCCTTGAAGTAGCATTGAAACTTAAGGAGGCATGCAATGTGTTTGCCGAAGGGTTCGCTGCTAGGGAGTTCCTCCACGGTCCAATTCAACTGATTAACGATAGGACACCTGCAATATTTGTCCTCTCATCTGATGAGATAGAGAATCTCCTCAGTTTGGTAAGTAGCGTTAGGCGGTTTGGGGCGCCTGTTATCTCGCTATGTGATGGTGAAGATGGTTTGAGAGAGGCCTCAACAGAGATTTTTCTCATTCCCGAAAGTTTTCCTAAGGTCTTTTCTCCCATCATTTATATAGCACCTCTTCAATTGTTTGCATACTACAGTTCTGTTGCTAGAGGTCTAAATCCTGATAAGCCAGCGAAACTGTCAAAGGTGGTGAAGTCATGAAGCCTAAAAGCGTCCTCTTCAGCATAAACGACACGCTTTACGACTCCTCTCTTCAGATGAGCACCGCAAGGATGAATGCGATAAGGGCGATGATCGAGACAGGTCTGCCCATAGACATCGAGACAACCTACCGAGTCTTGCAGGATATTGTCAACGAGTACGGACTGGACTATCCTAAACATTTCGACGAACTTCTGGAAAGGCTTGGACTAAGATGGGAACCGAGGGTTATAGCTTCAGGTGTGATTGCCTACAGAGAGACCAGCGGCGTGTACTTGAAGCCCTACCCAGATACGGTTTCAACCTTACTGAAACTCCGGGATCTTGGTTATAAGCTGGGCGTGGTCTCTGGGGGAATAGCAGTCAAGCAGTGGCAGAAGCTGGTACAGCTAGGTGTACAACACATCTTCCACTTCGTAATAATATCTGAAGAGCTGGGTATCCAAACCTTAGATCCGAGCCTTTTCAAGTTTGCCTTGGAGAGACTGGCTGTCCAGCCGGAAGAAACGATCTTTGTTGGAAGCCAGCTTGAGCCCGAAATAATGTGCGCAAATAGAGTAGGCATAATCTCTGTGAGGATTAGAAAGGGCGAGCATCGACTCGAGACACCTGAGAAACCTGAATCGAAGCCGAACTATGAAATAAACACGTTGTCCGAGATATTCGATGTGATCAAGAAGATACAAGGCGAAGAATGAAGGCGGTCTACTTATGCAAAGTTTAATCGCCGACGAATCAAGCAGAACAGATCAATACTCTTCTGTTGAGGGTTCAGAAAATTATTTATTCTGAAACTTGGAAATTCATTTGATTGAAAGGGGCTGTAGTCTAGCAACGGCTTATCGTTTGGTAAGCTGCTGGAACGGCATGACGACAGCTAGAAGGAATGATCTAGCCGCTAAGGGCTCCAGAAGACTAGAACGGGTTTACGGACCAGAATGGGATGAAGAGGTTCTGGAGCTTTGAAGAAACCCGTAGGAACGGGATAGATGTAAGCCAGTTCCGGGGAAAGGCCGCAGGTTCAAATCCTGCCAGCCCCACCAAAACTAGATTAGCACCTATTTCTGGAGGAAGCTAAGAAGGACCTAGTTAGCCTAGATGCCAGAACTGGGAGTCATGAGAAAATTCATTTCCGTAAACGATAAGCTCAAATCATGCAATAACTCTAAAATATATTATATGTAGGACTCATCGGAAGTATTTTGGGAGATCACAGTAAACTTACTCAAATGAGATAGCGTTATGGGAGATTGAGCGAATGAATTTCGAGTCGGCAAGGCTCAGGGTTCATGGGCTAGTAACAATGGAAGAATATAGACAGGCTATGGTTAGGGATCTCCAAAAAGCAAAGCGGATTGTACAGAAGCTGGAACGGGTAGCCCGAGCACTAATCTCGAACCCATTGCTGTGGGGAGGTGTGGTGGAGCTGGGATGGACGCGAATGCTTAAAACCTCGGACTTCCCGGTCATCGCAGACAGGGTTCTACAACATGGATTTGCCCCGCACGAATGGTTTCTAAAAATACCGAAGGCTTCACGGGTGCTAGCTGCATCCATTGCTGAAAGATGGTGGCACAACCACGACAAGAGCCTACTGACGGTCAGGGAGTCATTGGGGATACCTGCTGGCGAGCCAGAAGAGCTACCAGATATCGGAACTATAGAACGGATAAAAAGAGTAGTTAAGTGGGATGATGCCCTAAACAGTGTAGATGAAGCCGAGGTAAAAACTTTAGGCTTCCTCTGGTTAGCAGACCATCTAATCGCGCTCGCAAAGATCTCCTACGATGAAGGTGAAGTCCCAATTCAGAAAAGGGCTTGGGAACTTTTGGAAGAGTTATTAGGAATCTCTCCAGAGACGATCGTTTACAAGATGGAGGAAATAACGGAGACGTTAGCAAACATCGAAGTAGCGAGCTGGGATGAGATTGTGAGACTACCTTGGTGATCCAAATGGACAGCCTGAGGCGATGGAATCGACCAAGAGATGAGGTACTGCACGGAAACGTATTTCCATCAGGCAGACCTAAGTTCGACCCCTTCCCGACTGTCACGAATATCTCAAATGCAGACTTCTGCCCGCTAGCTGCTTATCATGATCTGTGGTTCAATGTGGACTACGCCCTAGAACCTAGGCCTTTGGGAAGGGCACTCGGAAGAGCTGGAGACATCTTCCATCAGTTCGTTGCCCGTCTGAAGACCTCTATAATAACTGGCGAGAAGAGAATCTCCAGTAACCACGCGGGGGCGTGGATGATAAAACAGGAGTTCCTCGACTTTGCTGAGGAACTCGAAGAGCCAGAGCTGATCTGGGAGACTTACCTGAAGACTTGGAGTGACAGAAAAGGCAATGATCTCGCAAAGATTCGTCCTGGGGCGAACCTATTCTTCGAGGTAGTAGTTGCTTCGCCCCGGGTCAGCTTTGCCTCCGAAAGAGGAGCGCGCACCTACCCTCTAATCGGAAGAGTTGATGAGGTTGATCTTGACAACAAGAATATAGTCGAGCGCACAATCAAGAGGGGTCAAGGCAAGGAACCACCCTATCAGAAAGATTATCAGCTATGGCTTCTGTGGAAAGCCCTGTGCTCGTTAGATAGGTCAAAGTACCCACCTCAGTGGAGAGACCTGAATTTCGAGGACTTCTCACTTATGGTTGAAACACCATGGAGTGACTTTATAGTTAAGAAAGAGAGACCTGAATTTGAAGATAGGACTCATGACGCCTTTACGTGGGTTCACGATATCTGCTTTGAACGGAAAGGGGTTAGAGAAGCTTACGATGAAAAGTACAGGAGATGTACCTTCGACAAGATGAATGATGTTGAGTGCGGAATCAAGCATGCATGTTACGGACGCAGATGGGATCACCCAACCGACCAATGCAGGAACGAAATGCGAAGGATGTTCAAACTATGGTGCCGTGCTCTGCTTCATGAAATTCTGTGGGAACGGGAT